>Ga0247811_1000010_pt1 | contig 151193 bp, 159 predicted proteins | sample UWRJL134311R1_FD_189018 | JGI IMG/M metagenome (GOLD analysis project Ga0247811, IMG submission 189018) | Plant litter microbial communities from Arlington Agricultural Research Station in Wisconsin, United States - UWRJ-L134-311R-1 | ecosystem: Environmental > Terrestrial > Plant litter >...
ATCATCAGGATGCGCGGGGTGACGATCCGGCTGACCACCGCGACATGCCCCAGCCGCAGCTTGCTGGATTGCGCGAACACCATCACCGCGCCGATCCGCGGCTTGTGCCCGCGCATGTAGCGGCCGTCGGCCTGCTTCCACCACGTCCAGGCATTGCCGAAGATCTGGATCCCCGAAGTGGCGCGGGCAAAGGGCACGCACTCGCCGACATAGTCGAGGCCTTGGGCGTGGACCGGTGCCGCGGCGAGCAAAGCGGCGGCGGCGAAGACATATCCATAGTTGCGCATGATGAAACACTCCTGTTTCACCACCAACCTGCATAGTAACCACTAAGTTCATCGTTTACTGTTCGCTAACCACGATGGTAATGATCACCGTCGTTCGTACAGTTTCCAATGGGTACCCGAAAGTCCCGCCGGATGCGCTTCGGCAATGACCTGATACTTGTTTCCGCACCGCTCCGGCGCATCGGGAAACGGCTCGTCGCCATCGCGGTCGATGAACAGGAATGGCGCGGCGGGGCAGGGCGCCTCGCTCACCATCACCGGATAGCCCGACGAGGCCGACGCCGCCTGCAGCACCGCGCTGGCCCGCGGCCGATCGACCGCCGCCAGCGTCCCGCCCGGCGCCCTCTCGCGCATCGCCGCGATGGCGAGGCCCGGGTCGGCGCGCTGGTCGCGGATGATCGTCACGTCGGTTACCAGCGATGCCGCGACGATCGCACCCATACCGGCGACCGCCGCGACCCTTTGCCATCCGCCCGCCGCGAACCGCTCGCCCGCCCGCAGCGCCACCAGCGCCAGCCAGCCGATCCCGGCGACCAGATAGTAACGCGGCGTCCCGCTGTTGCCGAGCTCGAGCAGCAGCACGCCGGCCGGCACCAGCGCCATCAGCCCGAAGCAGATCAGCTCGCCGCACGGCAGCCCCCGCCGCGCGGTTTCGCGCGGCCAGACCAGGATCAGGAACAGCCCGACCAGCCACAGCGCCAGTCCGCTAAAGGCATAGGTCCACATCGCCGTCACGCCGTCGTTGAAGCTGTTCCAGCTGAACGCGTCGTAATTGCCGAAGCGCAGCCCGCCCGGCCCCGCCGCCCACAGCACCAGCCCGACCGCCGCGACCGCGGGCAACAGCAATGGCGCCAGCACCCGCGCGGCCTTGCTCCACGGTGGCGTCGCGGGCCTGGCGACCAGGAACAGCTCGAAACCGACCCACATCGCCACCGCGACCAGCCCGAATGCCATCGTCAGCTGCGCGAACATGCCGAGCAGCGCCGTCACCGCCAGCGCGACCGCCGGCACCCGCTGCGCGCTGTCGTCCAGCCAGCGCGCGACGATCAGCACCGTCGCCAGCAGCGCCAGCACCATCGGCGCATAGCCGCGCGCCTCGGCGCCATAGGTCACCAGCAACGGCGACACTGCGAACAGCAAAGCCATGCACAAAGCCGGCGCCTTGCCCAGCCGCGCCCCGATCAGCGCCGCCACCGGGATCACCGCCGTGCCCGTGACGATCGACAGCGCGCGCTGGAGCAAGGGCGGGGCGTCAAGCCCGACCAGCTGCAGCCACAAGGTGTTGAGGTGGTGATTGTTGTCGTGATTGATCTCGAGGAACACGCCCAGCGGCGTCGCGACGTCCTGCGCGGTCACCGCCGACCACGCCTCGTCGAGCCACAGCGCCCCCTGCGCGGCGGCCACGCGCAACGCCAGGCCGAGCAGCGCGATCGCGCCGATCGCGCGCCATGTCCGCGGTTCGATCCTCCCCATTTGCGCAGGCTAGCGCCCGCGCGCGCTCAGGGCTAGCCGTCGGCGCTGGTGGGTGTCGGCGCGGGGGTCGCGGACGCGCTGCGCAGAACCGCGAGCGTAAAGTCGTACTGGTTCTCGCCGCTCGGCCGCGGTGCGCTGACGACGCAGGTCAGCCCGGCTTCGCTCGCCACCAGGATTTCGGGGGTCCAGCCACCCGAGACCGATCCCGAATTGATCGTGCAGCTGAGCGTGGGATCGTTGATGTCGTAGATCGAGAAATAGACGTTGCCGTCATTGTCCCACAGCCCGGTCGTCACCGGCCCCGCGGTGCCGGGCGTGAAGATCGCAATCGTCCCGCCATAGCTGGTGCCATTGTCGTCGCTGCGAAACGACACGCCAAGGCTGTGTTCGGACACGATCGTGAAGGTGCAGCTGAGCGTAACGGCGGGGGGCATGGACAGACGTCTCCAAATAGAGGGGATGACAAGGGAAAATCAAGCGAAAGCAATGATCGGTGCCGAAGTCGATGTCAATTCGCCGGTTCAGCGCGGCTCGTCGATCCTGCCGCGATGGATCAATGTCACCAGGACGAACGAGATGATCATCAGCAGATACCAGGCGCCCAATTTTGCCGGCGAAACCATCTCCCAGCCGTCCTCCTGCCCGGGATACATCCACGCACGCGAAAAGGTGCCGATATTCTCCGCGCCCCAGATGAACAACGCCACCAGCAACCACCCCAGCAGCAACGGCATGCGCCGCCGCGCGCGAAACACCGTGAAGCAGACCCAGGTCCGCCGGAACAACAGGGCCGTAGCCGCGAACAGCGCCAGCCGCACGTCGGGCAGCCAATGGTGCGCGAAGAAATTGACGTAGATCGCCGCAGCCAGCGCCCAGCCCGCCCGATGCGGCGGGTAGTGCGTGAAGCGGAAATCGAAGATCCGCCAGATCCGCGCGATATAGCTGCCGACCGCGGCATACATGAACCCCGAAAACAGCGGCACCGCGCCGATCTTGAGCAGCCCGGCCTCGGGATAGAGCCACGATCCATGCGCGGTCTTGAACAATTCCATCACCGTGCCGACGAGGTGGAAGGCAAGGATCACCTTGGCCTCGTCCCAGCTCTCCAGCCGGAACGCGAGCATCCCCAACTGGATCGCCACCGCGCCGAGGACGAGAAAATCGTAGCGCGCCAGCGGTGCATGCGCCGGATAGAAAAGATGCGTGCCCAGCAGCAGCGCGAGCAGCAGCGCGCCAAACAGACAGGCCCAGCCCTGCTTGAAGCCGAACAGCAGGAACTCATAGACCCACGCCCGCCACCCGCTGGTCGGCTGCGCCGCCTCGAGTTGCGCGCGAATGCGGGCGAAGCGGGTCGCGCCCGGGGAGGGCGGGGCTTGGGTCAAACGATCGGCGGCGGTTGCCGCTCGACCTTTGGCAGGTCGGGATCGATGCGCGCCCAGCTCGGCGCCGATCCGGTCCAGATCGCCGATTGCGGCGCGATCAGCTCGGGATCGTCGAGCGCCCCGATCCGCACCATCACCAGATCGGTCCGCCCCTGCGCCCGCGCCAGCAGCGGCGTCCCGCAATTCGGGCAAAAGCCGCGCTCGATCACGCGCCCGCTCTCGGCGGTGCTGCCATACCAGCGCACCTCGCCAGCGACGGTCATCCCTTCGGCACGAAACGCCGCATTGTTCGACGGGCCGCCCGCGCACAGCTTCTGGCAATCGCTGCACCAGCATTGCCGCCCGAGCAACGGATCGCTCGCCAGCGTAATCCGCACCGCGCCGCACAGGCAACCCGCGCCGTGGCTCACGGCCGGTTCGCCTGCCGCTTCGCCATGAACGCCAGCCGTTCGAACAGCATCACATCCTGCTCGTTCTTGAGCAAAGCGCCATGCAGCGGTGGTATCGCCTTGGTCGGGTCGCGCGATTGCAGCACGTCCAGCGGCATGTCCTCGTGCAGCAGCAGCTTTAGCCAGTCGAGCAACTCGCTGGTCGACGGTTTTTTCTTCAGCCCCGGCACCTCGCGGATATCGTAGAAGATATCCATCGCCTTGCTGACCAGCATCTTCTGGATCTTGGGGAAATGCACGTCGACGATCGCCTGCATCGTGTCGCGGTCTGGAAATTTGATGTAGTGGAAGAAGCAGCGGCGCAGGAAGGCGTCGGGCAACTCCTTCTCGTTGTTCGAGGTAATGATGACGATCGGGCGTTCGACCGCGCGGACCGTTTCCTTGGTCTCGTAGACGTGGAACTCCATGCGATCGAGCTCGGTGAGCAGGTCGTTCGGGAATTCGATGTCGGCCTTGTCGATCTCGTCGATCAGGAGGACGGGGAGCTCGGGCGCGGTGAACGCCTCCCACAGCTTTCCGCGGCGGATGTAATTGCCGATGTCGTGGACCCGCTCGTCGCCGAGCTGCCCGTCGCGCAGCCGCGCCACCGCGTCATATTCGTACAGCCCCTGCTGCGCCTTGGTGGTGGACTTGACGTTCCACTCGATCAGCGGCGCGCCCATCGCCTTGGCGACCTCGTACGCCAGCACGGTCTTGCCCGTCCCCGGCTCGCCCTTGACCAGCAGCGGACGGCGCAGCGTCGCGGCGGCATTGACCGCGACCTTCAGGTCATCGGTGGCGACATAGCTTTGGGTGCCTTCGAAGCGCATCGGGTTCCCTTTTGAAACTGGAAACCCCGGTTAGATGCCTAGCCGGCGCGGATCAATGCCTCCCGCGCGCCGATGCCCGCGCCTCGAGCAGGTCGAACAGCCCGCGGTGCTGCGCATACATCTGTTGCGCGCCGAACAGCATCGCGCGCTCGACGCTCATCTCGCGGACGAGCGCATCGACCACGGTCACCGTCTCCTCGGGCAGCGGCAATTGGCAGGCGGGCGGGGTGATGCCGAGGCGGTGCGCGGCGGCATCGAGCACGTCGCGGATCGCTCCCCAATCGAGCCCCAGCGCCAGCGCGGCGCCGGTCGCGCAGCCCGCGCGGTCGGACTGGGCGAGCATGTCGAGCGCGTGGCGCTGGGCATGGGCGGCGGCTTCCGATTCGGCCTGGCCGGGGGTGCTGGGCAGGGGGCCGGCGGCGGAGACGATGCGGACCAGATAGGCGCGCTCGACGGCAAAGGCTTCGGCTGCGGCCTCGATCCAGCCGCGTTCAACCGGCAGGCGGGCATGGTCCACCGCGAAATCGATCACGCCGGGGTGGCCGCCATGCAGCAGGCAGAGATAATGCGCCGCGTCGGCAAGGTCGCGGGCCGGCTCGCTGCCCGCGATAAGGCGGTTCAGCCAGGGATGCCGCGCGCTGCCGTCCGAAGCGGTGAGGGCGCCCATCGCACTCGATGCTCCCCCCAATCGCGCAATCTGTACGGAATCAAACGGCATACGCCCCCAAACCCAAGAGTTTCCGCCTTCACTGGCGGGAGTCTCTCAATGGCCTGCTGGAATATACCGAACCACGTAAAGACGTGGTTGATGAGTGATTTACCTGGAAGAAACCATGTCAGGAACGGGCACGGTCAGGCCAGAACAGGCTCGCCGCGCACCAGATCCTCGATTGGCTCGCGCATATAGTCGGGCCGCGCGACGCCCTGCATCGCCAGCAGGGTGGGGGCGATGCGGGTGGTCGCCACGGTTTCGCGCGACAGCCTGCCTTCGCCGTCCGATTGCGGATCATAAGCGAACAGCACGCCCTCGGGCACGTGATAGGCGGCCGCGCCCACCTCATCCTGAACGCGGACATTGCCGATGCCCAATTCCTCGGGCGTCATCGCGACATTGCCGAGCAGCAAAATCATCGCATCGTCGGGGATATTGCCGTGACCCAGCGACAGCTCGACCCCGGTGGCGTCGAGCCGGTGGAATTCGGGCTTGTACCCGGCGATGCTGAACCGATCGAGCGCGGCGCAGAAGGTGTCAGCCGAGGCCGGTTCGGCGAAGATGAAGGTGTACATCGGCTCCATCGTCCGCCGCCGCTCCCACGCGCCGTCGACGCCCAGCGCCTTCACGAAGCGCGGCGCATCGGTGAGCAGGACCTGCGTCAGCGTCTGGTTCCCGTCCTCGTCCACCGCGGCCTGCCCCATGCTGCCGGTGACCAGCAGCAGATAATCGGGATTGCGGTCGGCGAAGGCGATCAGGTCCGCCACCATCGCGTCCGCCTCGCCCATCGCATAGTCGATCTCGCCGGCGAAGCGCTTGCTCCAATCGGCTTTCCACTCGGTCTGGGTGTAATCGCCGCCGAAGGTCGCGGGCCAATAGCGGTGCATCGAGGATGCGACGTGATTGGTGAAGTAAAAGGCCGCATCGGGAGTCTTGCCCACCAATTGGTGGAGGAACAGGTCGAACGACAGCAGGGACTGGATCGTCCGCCGCCGCCCGGCGCGATGTGGCATGACGCGTTCGGAGGCGAGCTGGCGCACGATCTTGGCCATCGTCCCCGCGCGCAGCCCCAGCTTCAGTATCCCGCCGAGCATCCGGATCGCGGCCTTGTACGGCGTCTCTGCGGTGACATTGCGGCCAGACAGATCTACCATGCTCAGGTTGAAGCTCTGGAACGCGCTCAGCTCGGGCGGGTGCGCCTCGGGCGAATTGGCGAAAGTATCGGGCAGATAAAAGGCATAGTCGCTCGCCGGCTCGGGCATCGGATAGGTGTGCAGCGATCCGAACATGCCGACCGAGCGGCCGCCGCGCGCCAGCAATTCCCACACCGGCGGATATAAAGCGTTCGACTGGGCGACATCCTGCCCCAGCGACGAGATGTGGTGATCGGTATTCGGCACGCCGCGATGCAGCGTAGGCCAGGTGACCCAGGGCGACAGATGCCCCTCGTCCTCGTTCAGCGTATCCCAGCGCCGGCCATGCGCGATCAGCCGCGCCATCGCCGAGCGCGGATGCTGGTCCGCATAGTGGCGATATACCCGGAACGGCACCTCGTTGAGCTCGAACAAGATGAACTTGCGGCGCGCGGGCATGACGGACTCCCTGGAATATCGGCAAAAACCGCTATCAGCGGTGGCATCCCGTGTCCAGCGGGAGCGGGGCGCCGGGCTCCTGCCACGAGACCGGCAATGCCGCTTCCCTGGCCGGCTCGAGCGGGCAGGAATGCCGACTGCCGCCAATGCGCTTTTCCGCTCTGGCGGCGGCGGGGCGGGCGAACGTCACAGGTGCTGCACTGCGGAAAGGTGCGGAAATGCGACGAGCTGTGACGCAGGTGAAACCATAATCTCCGCCGATGGTTATAATCGCGCTTGCTCCCTTGCGTCTGCGTTCCGCAGGGCGCAGGATCGGGCCGTTCGTTTCGCCCAATGGGGCCACAACAGGGGATGCTCATGACCAAGAAATTTCTGATCGCCGCCGCCATGCTCGGCGCGCTTCCGCTTGCCGCCTGCGGTGACAAGTCGCCTGCCGCCGAAAACGTCGAGGCTGCCGCGGAGAACAGCGCAGACGCACTCGAAGCCAATGCCGCCGACATCCGTTCGGACGCCGGCAATCTGGGCGACGCGATCGAAGCGACCGCCGAGAACAAGGCCGACGCAGTCGAGAACCGCGCCGACGCCGTTCGCGATGCGGGCGAGAACAAGGCCGAGGCGATCGACAAGAAGCACTGAGGCTTCTTTTCCTTCGCGGAAATCGAAAGGCCGGGGAGCGATCCCCGGCCTTTTTGTGTCGCCGTACTATTGATCGAGGAAGCTGCGCATCTTCCGACTACGCGACGGATGCTTCAGCTTCCGCAACGCCTTCGCCTCAATCTGCCGGATCCGCTCGCGGGTAACCGAGAACTGCTGCCCGACCTCTTCCAGCGTATGATCGGTATTCATCCCGATCCCGAACCGCATGCGCAGCACGCGTTCCTCGCGCGGGGTCAGTGACGCCAGCACCCGCGTCACCGTTTCCTTCAAATTCGCCTGGATCGCGGCATCGACCGGGATGATCGCGTTCTTGTCCTCGATGAAGTCGCCGAGGTGCGAATCCTCCTCGTCGCCGATCGGCGTCTCGAGGCTGATCGGCTCCTTGGCGATCTTCATCACCTTGCGGACCTTCTCGAGCGGCATCGACAGGCGCTCGGCCATTTCCTCGGGCGTGGGTTCGCGGCCCTGCTCGTGGAGGAACTGGCGGCTGGTGCGGACCAGCTTGTTGATCGTCTCGATCATGTGGACCGGGATACGGATCGTGCGGGCCTGGTCGGCGATCGAGCGGGTGATCGCCTGGCGGATCCACCAGGTGGCATAGGTGCTGAACTTGTAGCCGCGGCGATACTCGAACTTGTCGACGGCCTTCATCAGGCCGATATTGCCCTCCTGGATCAGGTCGAGGAACTGCAGGCCGCGGTTGGTGTATTTCTTGGCGATCGAAATCACCAGGCGCAGGTTCGCCTCGACCATTTCCTTCTTGGCGATGCGCGCCTCGCGCTCGCCCTTTTGCACCATGTTGACGATGCGGCGGAATTCGGTGAGCGACATGCCGGTCGCCTGGCTGATCTCGGCGATCTCGATGCGGATGCGGTCGACCGCGCCGGCTTCGTTCTCGGCAAAGGCCTTCCACTTCTTGTCGAGCTTCTCGACAGTGGCGATGAAGCTCTCGTCGAGTTCGTGATCGACGTAGCGGTCGAGGAAGTCCTTGCGCGGCACCTTGTGGCGCTCCGCCAGGCGCAGCATCTGGCCGCCTAGCGCGGTGAGGCGCCGGTTGAAGCTGTAGAGCTGGTCGACGAGATATTCGATCTTAGCGTTGTGGAACTGGACCGATTCGACTTCGGCGGTCAGCTCTTCGCGAAGTTTATGATATTTGCGCTCATCGGCCACCGTAAGTTCGCCGCCGGCCGACATTGCGTCGAGCCGGGCCAGCTGGACCTTGCTGAACTTCTTGTAGATCGAGGTGATGTTGGCGAACTTCTCAAGCGCCTGGGGCTTGAGCTGCTCTTCCATCTGCGCGAGGCTGAGGGTGTTGTCCTCCTCCTCGTCGTCCGAAGGCCGCGGGGTGCGGCGCTCGGTCATCGAATCCTCGTCCTCCTCGTCGGCGGAAGCTTCCTCGGGCTCGGCTTCTTCCTTGAAGCTGGGGCCGGCGGTCTTTTCGCTGATCTCGCCGTCGCCGGGCTCTTCCTCGTCGGTGAGCGACTCCGGGGCGGGGTCCTTGGAGAGCATCGCGTCGAGATCGAGGATCTCGCGCAGCTGCATCGTGCCTTCGTTGAGCGCGTTGGACCAGCCGATGATGGCGTTGAAGGTGATCGGGCTCTCGCACAGGCCGAGGATCATCGTGTCGCGGCCGGCCTCGATCCGCTTGGCGATGGCGATCTCGCCCTCGCGGCTGAGCAATTCGACCGCGCCCATCTCGCGCAGGTACATGCGGACCGGATCGTCGGTCCGGTCGATGATTTCCTTCTTCTTCTCGATTGCCGGGCCGCTGTCGTCCGAATTGTCGGCATCGACCTCCTCGGGCGTATCGTCCTCGGGCTCGGCGTCCTCGCCGGCATCCTCATTCTCGACGACATTGATGCCCATGTCGTTGAGCGCCGACATGACGTCCTCGATCTGCTCCGAGGTCATCTGATCCTGCGGGAGCATCTCGTTCAATTGGTCGACGGTGATGTAGCCGCGCTTCTTGGCGCGGGCGACAAGCTTCTTGAGCGTGCCTTCGTTGAGATCGATCAGCGGCGCGTCAGCCGATTCGAGACCGGTGTCCGCTTCCGCCATGGGTGCCTTAGCCATCAAATGCCCTCGAAAAACTGATGGCGGCATTATACGCCGCCCTAATCGTCGAATTCTTCCTCGTCCGCAAGCATCAGATTTGCAAGGCGTGCTTCGAGTTCCTGACGCGTCCTCGACAGGGCGACCTGCCGGGCAAACGCCGCTTCCGAACCATCCCTGATCAGCGCCGCGGTAGCTTCGGCGAGCGCGGCGTCGACTGCCGGCTGCGCCACCATCACCGCGATCGCCTCGTTCAAATCCTCGCGCGCCTTGGCCGCATCCACTCCGCTCGCCCGAGTGAAGGAGAAGGGGAGCGCATCGGCCCGCAACAAATCGCTTGCCACGGTATCGAACCCTGACCGCGCCAATATGGTGAGGATGCCCGCGCTATCAAGCGCTTGATCTTCCAAAGCGACGTCGATCACCGCCTCGAACAATCGCGCGAGCGCGCCATTGCCGATACGGAGCGATCCCAGCACCTCCATATGCCGAGCGATCTCGGCCGGATGGCGGATCAGCCCGGCCAGCACCGCGCGGGCGAGCATCGGATCGAGGCCGCTGGCGTGGACCCCCTTGGCGGCGGCGCCGGCGGGCGGGATGGGGGGCTTCCACTTGGCGCCCTTGCGATATTCGCCGCGCGGCTGGAACTGGCGCGGGGCCGGGGCGAACAGATCGTCGAAGCGGCGGCGGAATTCGGCGAGATATTCGGTGCGCACGCTTGGCTCGGCGATCGTCTGCGCGAGCTCGGTCAGGCGGCGCTTGAGGCCGGCCTTGGCCTCGGGCGTCTCGAGCGGCTCGGCGGCGACTTCGTGCGCCCAGATGCGGTCGGCGAGCTGCTGCGACGCCTTGAGCAGGGCTTCGAATGCGGCGGCGCCCTTGGTGCGGACCAGATCGTCGGGATCCATCCCTTCGGGTAGCGTGACGAAGGCGAGGCTGCGGCCGGGCTGGAGCAGGGGGAGGGCGCGGTGCGCGGCGCGGACGGCCGCCTTTTGCCCGGCGCTGTCGCCATCGAAGCAGAGCAGGGGAACGTCGACCATCCGCCACATCCGCTCCATTTGGTGCTCGGTCAGCGCGGTGCCGAGCGGGGCGACCGCCTCGCCGAAGCCGGCCTGGGCGAGCGCGATCACGTCCATATAGCCTTCGACGGCGATGATTCGGTTGGCCTTGCGCGAAGCGGCGGCGGCGCGATCGAGGTTGTAGAGGGTGCGGCCTTTGTCGAACAAAGGGGTGTCGGGCGAGTTCAAGTATTTGGGTTCGCCGTCGCCGATCACGCGCCCGCCGAATGCGATGGTGCGGCCGCGGGCGTCGCGGATCGGGATCATGATTCGGCCGCGGAACCGGTCGTACGGCTCCTTGCCCTCGACCTGGATCAGCAGGCCGGCCTCGACCAGCGCGGCATCGCCGAAGGATTTGAGGGCATCCTTGAGCTTGCCGCGCGAATCGGGGGAATAGCCCATGCCGAAGGCGCGCGCGGTATCGGCGGTGATCCCGCGGCGCTCGAGGATGGTCCGGGCTTCGCCGCCTTCGATGCCGTTGAGCTTCTCGCTGAACCAGGCGGCGGCATCGGCCATCGCTTCGTGGAGGCCCTTCGCGCGTTCGGCCTTTTCGGCGGACTGGCGGTCCTGCTCGGGCATTTCCATGCCGGCCGACTGGACGAGTTCCTTGACCGCCTCGATGAAGGGCAGGCCCTGCTGGTCGGTCAGCCAGCGGATCGCGTCGCCATGCTGGCTGCAGCCGAAGCAGTGATAAAAGCCCTTGTCGTCGTTGACGTAGAAGCTGGGGGTCTTCTCGTTGTGGAACGGGCAGCAGGCGCGCCACTCCCGCCCGGCGCGCTGGAGCTTTACCGTTTTGCCGATGAGGGCGGAGAGGAGGGTGCGGGCGCGGAGCTCGTCGAGGAAGGCGGGGGTCAGGGACATTGGTTTGTCCCGTCTTCGATAGGCCCTCCCCCAGCCCCTCCCGCTCCGCGGGAGGGGAGCGATGGAGGTGAGGGCTTGCTCCTTCCGCTCCCCTCCCGCTTGCGGGAGGGGTTGGGGGAGGGGCGTTCCGCTAGCACGCGCTCGATTTCGGCGACTACGCCTTCCAGGTTTCCGAGGACCTCGTTGTTCCAGAAGCGGATTACTCGGTACCCTCTGGACTCAAGGTAGCGAGTACGTGCTTCATCGTGCTCAACCTGAAGCGCATGCTGGCCCCCGTCGATTTCGATCACCAGCTTCGGCGTGCGTGCCACGAGATCGCAGATATAGTTCGTTGGTTTGATCCGGACCTGGCGGTTGAATCGCACACCGCCGAGTTTGCGCGCGCTCAGGGCGCGCCAGAGGATTGCCTCGGCGTCGGTAGGATTGTTGCGCAATTGGCGGGCGTGGGTGCCGGGTTCCATTTTCGCCTCTGGCGGGTTCTTGTGCGGACATGCCCTCCCCCAGCCCCTCCCGCAAGCGGGAGGGGAGCGATAGTGCGAGCCTATGCCTTCTTCATCCCCCTTCCGCCTGCGGGAGGGGTTAGGGGAGGGGCTATCCGGTTAGGAAAGCGCCGCCTTCACCGCCGCACTCGCCTTGCTCATATCCAGCGTCGTCGCATGCCGCGCCTTCAGTTCGGCCATCACGCGGCCCATGTCCTTCATGCCGCTCGCGCCCAGCTCGGCCTTGATCGCCTCGATCGCGGCGTTGGTCTCGTCCTCGCTCATCACCGTTGGGAGGAAGCGTTCTATCACGGCCACTTCGGCGGCCTCGGCATCGGCGAGCTCCTGGCGGCCGCCCTTCGAAAACATCTCGATCGATTCGCGGCGCTGCTTGACCATTTTCTGGAGAACCTCGACCACCAAGGCGTCGTCGCTGTCGGGCGCCTTGCCGGTGCGCGCCTCGATATCGCGGTTCTTGATCGCGCTCTGGATGAGGCTCACCGCGTTGCGCGTTACCTTGTCGCCTGCCTTCATGGCGGTGATCTGGGCAGCCTTGATGTCGTCGCGAATCATGATGTCTCTCGGATAATCGGGAAAGCCCGGATGTAGTACGCGCAACCATTTGAAGCGAGGGGGCGGTTGACGCGAGGGGGTGAGGGGTCTAGCCGCCACCCCTTAGCGACATCGCTGCGAACACCAATGGAGCGCCACCCGCAAATGGCCGACGCCAAACCCATGCCTGCGTGCTTTTCTGTTGGTTCGGATCGGACCGCCTGAGCATGACTGCGCCACACTCAACCTACGATCCTCCGGCCGGAGCCACCGGGGTATTGGTATTGGCGTCAGGCGACGTGGTGTGGGGCCGGGGATTCGGCGCCGAGGGGCAGGCGGTGGGCGAGGTCTGCTTTCACACCGCGATGACCGGGTATCAGGAGATCATGACCGATCCGAGCTTCGCGGGTCAGATCATCAACTTCACCTTTCCGCATATCGGCAATGTCGGCGCGAACCCGGACGATGTGGAGGCGGATACGCCGCACGCGCTGGGCATGATCGTGCGCGAGGACGTGACAGCGCCGTCGAGCTTCCGCTCGACCGAGCATCTCGATGCATGGATGCGCAAGCATGCGCGGATCGGGCTTTCGGGGATCGATAGGCGGGCGCGTACGCGGCGGATTCGCAGCGGTGGGGCGCCCAACGGGGTGATCGCGCATTCGGCCGACGGCGTGTTCGATGTACCCCTGCTGCTGGAGATGGCGCGGGCGTGGCCGGGGCTGGAGGGGATGGACCTCGCCAAGACCGTGAGCCGCCAGATGCGGAAGACGTGGAAGGCCGGGACGTGGCTGCTCGGCGAAGGCTATGATTTCAGTGGCGCGTCGCGGGTGCAGCCGGCGCCGGTGACGGCGGACGGGCGGATGCCGCTGGTCGCGGCGATCGACTATGGCGGCAAGCATAATATCTACCGCAATCTGGTCGCGGCCGGCACGACGGTGATCGTGTTTCCGGCGACGGCGCGCTTCGACGAGATTATGGCGGTCAATCCCGATGGCATCTTCCTGTCGAACGGCCCGGGCGATCCCGCCGCGACCGCCGAATATGCCGTGCCGGTGATCCGGCAACTGCTCGAGACGGGCAAGCCTTTGTTCGGCATCTGCCTGGGGCACCAGTTGCTCGCGCTGGCGGTGGGGGCGGAGACCACCAAGATGTTCCAGGGGCATCGCGGGGCGAACCATCCGGTCAAGCGGCTGAGCGACGGCGCGGTGGAGATTACGTCGATGAACCACGGGTTCGTGGTGCTTTCGGAGACGCTGCCCGCGAGTGCGCGCGAGACGCATGTTTCGCTGTTCGACGGGTCGAACGCGGGGTTCGAGCTGACTGACCGACCGGCGTTCGCGGTGCAATACCACCCCGAGGCTAGCCCAGGGCCGCAGGATAGTTTCTATCTGTTTGAGCGGTTTGTGGGGATGATGGGGTGAGTGAAGCAGACCTAAAATCGTCGCTTGTTTCTTGGAAGTGGTTGCTACGCGTAGCGCAAATTTCAGGAGCATTGACCTTCATAGGTGCGATCTCATCTGTGCTCGCCAATACGCTAATATTCGCGATGTGGGGACTCTCATTCGCGTCGATTGCTACCCCGTCAGACATTTTGATGTCTGGAATTAACTCTTTGTTCTTTTTGATTCCGATTGCGATGTCGATCTGGCTTGCTTCGAGCGTCGCGCAGATAATTCACAAAAGGTTTGATAATTTTAGTGGTATTCCTGCATTTGCCACGCCTGTCTTCGCATTAATATATTGTGTTATTGGTGGGTACTTCCTTCTGATTATCAATCGCGATCAGCCCCTTTGGTCCGGTTGGCTGTACTTATCTATTTGCGCGTTGTTTTTGTATTCGATTTTTGCATTTTGGCGATCGCTTGTTGATCGCTCTATGGAGCGCAGCACGAGAATTCTGGTCGGAATGTGCGCTTTGTGCCTCATTCAAATGTCTCTCTTATCGATAGGTCGCGTTGGAGATCGCACCCAGCTAGTTCCTGCCGAGGCCAGATTTTGCACCGGCAAATCCGTGATTGTTTGGCTGGGCAATGAGTCTGCCGTGGTGCGATGTGAGGCGGAATTGAAGTACGTGATAGTAAATCGCTCCGATCTGACTCTTGTCGCATCTTATACCAGAATAAGCGGAAAATAGATGCCCAAACGCACCGACATCTCCTCTATCCTCGTCATCGGCGCTGGCCCCATCGTGATCGGCCAGGCGTGCGAGTTCGATTATTCGGGCACGCAGGCGATCAAGGCGCTCAAGGAGGAGGGCTATCGCATCGTCCTGGTCAATTCGAACCCGGCGACGATCATGACCGATCCCGAACTGGCCGACGCGACCTATGTCGAGCCGATCACGCCCGAGATCGTCGCCAAGATCATCGCCAGGGAGCGGCCGGACGCGGTGCTGCCGACGATGGGCGGGCAGACCGCGCTGAACACCGCGCTGGCGCTGGCGAACGATGGCACGCTGGAGAAATACGGCTGCATCATGATCGGCGCCGATGCCGAGGCGATCGACAAGGCCGAGGACCGGCTGAAGTTCAAGGATGCGATGACGCGGATCGGGCTCGAGAGCGCGCGCTCGGCGATCGCGCATAGCGAGGCCGAGGCGCTCGAGGCGCTGGCGAAGGTCGGGCTGCCGGCGATCATCCGGCCGAGCTTCACCATGGGCGGATCGGGCGGCGGGATCGCGTATAACCGCGAGGAATTCCTGGGGATCGTCCGCTCGGGGCTCGATCTGTCGCCGACCACCGAAGTGCTGATCGAGGAATCTTTGCTCGGCTGGAAGGAATATGAGATGGAGGTGGTCCGCGACCGTGCGGACAATTGCATCATCATCTGCTCGATCGAGAATGTCGATCCGATGGGGGTCCACACCGGCGATTCGATCACGGTGGCGCCGGCGCTGACGCTGACCGACAAGGAATATCAGATCATGCGCAACGCCAGCATCGCGGTGCTGCGCGAGATCGGCGTCGAGACCGGCGGGTCGAACGTCCAGTTCGCGGTGAATCCGAAGGACGGGCGGCTGATCGTCATCGAGATGAACCCGCGCGTATCGCGCTCGTCGGCGCTGGCCTCCAAGGCTACCGGCTTCCCGATCGCCAAGGTCGCGGCGAAATTGGCGGTGGGGTATACGCTCGACGAAATCACCAACGACATCACCGGCGCGACGCCGGCGTCGTTCGAGCCGACGATCGATTACGTGGTGACCAAGATCCCGCGCTTCGCCTTCGAGAAGTTCAAGGGCGCCGAGGCGGTGCTGGGCACGGCGATGAAGTCGGTCGGCGAAGTCATGGCGATCGGCCGCAATATTCATGAGAGCATGCAGAAGGCGCTGCGGGGGCTGGAGACGGGCCTGAGCGGCTTCAACAATGTCGATCGGCTGGCGGGCGCGCCGCGCGACGAGATCGAGGCGGCGCTGGCGGTGCAGTCGCCCGACCGGCTGCTGGTGGCGGCGCAGGCATTGCGCGAGGGGTTCAGCGAGGCCGAGGTGCATGCGCTGACCAGGTTCGACCCGTGGTTTCTGGCGCGGATCGGCGAGATCGTCGCGGCCGAGGAAGTGATCTGCAGGAACGGCCTGCCGCAGGACACGGCGGGGATGCGTCGGCTCAAGTCGATGGGCTTTTCGGACAAGCGCCTCGCCTTCCTGGCGCTCAAGTCCGCCAACCTCCGCGCGGGCACCGACCAGATGGCACGCAGCTCGGGGCTGATCGGCGAAGTCGTGCGCGCGATGACCGGCGGGGTGACCGAGGCCGATGTCCGCGCGCTGCGCCACAAGCTCGGCGTGCGGCCGGTGTTCAAGCGGATCGACACCTGCGCGGCGGAGTTCGATGCCAAGACGCCGTATATGTACTCGACCTATGAGGCGCCGAGCTTCGGCGAGCCCGAGTGCGAGAGCATGCCGACGGGGCGGCGCAAGATCGTCATCCTCGGCGGCGGGCCGAACCGGATCGGGCAGGGGATCGAGTTCGATTATTGCTGCTGCCACGCCTGCTTCGCGCTGGCCGACGCGGGCTATGAGACGATCATGGTCAATTGCAATCCGGAGACGGTTTCGACCGACTATGACACCTCCGACCGCCTCTATTTCGAGCCGCTGACCGCCGAGGACGTGCTGGAGATCCTCCATACCGAGAAGGCCAACGGCGAGCTGGTCGGGGTGATCGTCCAGTTCGGCGGGCAGACGCCGCTCAATCTGGCGCAGGCGCTGGAGGATGCGGGGATTCCTATCCTCGGCACGTCGCCCGATGCGATCGACCTGGCCGAGGACCGCGAGCGCTTTGCCAAGCTGATTGCCAAGCTCGGTTTGCGGCAGCCGGAGAATGGCCTGGCGCGCAGCCGGGACGAGGCGGTCGCCGCGGCGGAGCGGATCGGCTATCCGGTGCTGATGCGGCCCTCCTATGTGCTCGGCGGGCGTGCGATGGAGATCGTCGACAGCCTCCAGCAGCTCGACGATTATATCCAGACCGCGGTGCAGGTCTCGGGCAGCTCGCCGGTGCTGATCGACCAATATCTGCGCGACGCGGTCGAGGTCGATGTCGACGCGATCTGCGACGGCACCGACGTGGTGGTCGCGGGCGTGCTCCAGCATATCGAGGAAGCCGGGGTCCATTCGGGCGACAGCGCCTGCTCGATCCCGCCTTATAGCCTGTCGGCGGAGATCGTCGCCGAGATCGAGCGGCAGACCGTCGCGCTGGCGCACGCGCTGTCGGTGGTGGGGCTGATGAACATCCAGTTCGCGGTGAAGGACGGGATCGTCTATCTGATCGAGGTCAATCCGCGCGCTTCGCGGACGGTGCCGTTCGTCGCCAAGGCGATCGGCGTGCCGGTCGCCAAGATCGCGGCGCGGGTGATGGCGGGCGAGAAGCTCAAGGATTTGCCGAAGATCGATCGCAACATCGATTATATCGCGGTCAAGGAAGCGGTGTTCCCGTTCAACAAATTCCCCGGAGTCGATCCGGTGCTGTCACCCGAGATGAAGAGCACGGGCGAAGTGATGGGGATCGATCGCGATTTCGCCACCGCCTTTGCCAAGGCGCAATTGGGGGCGGGGACGGTGCTGCCGTCGTCGGGAACATTGTTCGTCAGCGTCAAGGATAGCGACAAGGATGTCGTGCTGCCTGGGATACGGCTGCTGGCCGGGCTGGGGTTCACCGTGATCGCGACTGATGGCACCGCGGCGTATCTCGAGGCGCAGGGCATCGCGGTCGAGCGCGTCAACAAGGTGCTGCAGGGGCGGCCGCATATCGTCGACCGGATCGTCGATGGCGATGTCGCGATCATCTTCAACACCACCGAAGGCTGGCAATCGCTCAAGGACTCGTCGGACATCCGGCGGTCCGCGCTGAATTTGAAGCTGCCCTATTTCACCACCGCGCAGGCCAGCGTGGCGGCGGCGCAGGCGATCGAGGCGCTTTCGCGCGAGACGCTGGGCGTGCGACCGTTGCAGGATTATTACGCGAAGGGGTGACCTACTTTCCTCCCTCGCTCGCAGAGCGGGGGAGGTGGCACGCGCAGCGTGACGGAGGGGGAAACCCGCTATCGGCATGCGCATTGCCTGCGGCTACGCCCCCTCCGACGCCTTCGCCACCTCCTTCGCTGCGCGAGGGAGGAATTGGAAGTGCCAAAGCCTTGAAGTTTGCCCCCTGCGGTCTTACTATTCGCACTCGCACAATTGAATCCCCCCATCATTGGCGTGAGTGTGCGGGCGGCCTTAGCTAGGGTCGCTTGGGGAAAGGGGCGTTGAGGGACGGGACGATGGCTACGGTCGACAAGATGCCGATGCTGAAGGAAGGCTATGAGAAGCTCACTGCGGAGCTGAAACGCCTGAAGATCGAGCGCCCGCTGATCGTGGACGCGATCGAGGAAGCGCGCGCGCACGGCGACCTGTCCGAAAACGCCGAATATCATGCCGCCAAGGAGCAGCAGGGCCAGAACGAAGCCACGATTTCTGACATCGAGGGCAAATTGAGCCGCGCCCAGATCATCGATCCGACCGAGCTTTCGGGCGACAAGGTGGTGTTCGGCGCGACCGTGACCCTGCTCGACGAGGACGACAAGCCGATCCGTTATCAGATCGTCAGCGAGAATGAGGCCGACGCGGGCAAGGGCCGCATCTCGTATAATTCGCCGATCGGCCGCGCGCTGATCGGGCGGAAGGTCGAAGAGGAAGTCGAGGTCACCGTGCCTGCGGGCGACAAATATTACCTCGTCTCGAAGATCGAATTCATCTGACTTTCTAGCATCTTGCGCTTCTCGTGGAACGCGGGGCGTAAGATGCATGCCGCGTTGCGGACGTCGCGCGTCTGTCCGATACGTCTCGCCGCACTGAGCGAGGAAACCCATGATCGCATTGCTGCTGGCGCTTCTGCCCCTGCAAATCGGGCAGACCGACTTTCCGGAGAGTTTCCGGACCGCGAATATGGCGGTCTATATGGGCTGCATTCGCGGGGAGAAGAATGGAAGCGGCGATCCGAGATTCCCGCACCTCATGCATTTCTCGCAAGTGATGCGCCTGTGCGGCGAGGAGCGATCGCGCTGGGCGGACGATCTGCGCGTTCTGATACGTGCCCGCCATCCGGATTGGACCACCGGGCATGTGAACAAGGGCGTCGAGTTCGTCATCACGGACTTCGAACTCGAGCTACTGGCGTTCCAGCACGGTTTCCCCGCGCGGGATCACGCCGTGCACGATATGCCCGCGCCGCAATTCTAGGCCTTCGCCCCGGGCTCCAGCAGCCGGTGCAGATGCACCACGACATAGCGCATCTCGGCATCGTCAACCGTGCGCTGCGCGGCGCCGCGCCAGGCCTTTTCGGCGCTGGCATAGTCCGGAAAGATGCCGACCACGTCTAGGTTCGACGGGTCCTTGAAGTCGAGCGTTTGCGGATCGCGCACGCGGCCGCCGAAGACGAGGTGGAGGTTGTTGCTCATGACTAACGCCTTAGCCGCTCCGCCGCGCCGCTCAACCCTCCACCACCCGATTACGCCTTCGCGGCAGCGCCTTTTGCGGCTTCGAGCACATTTTCGATCAGCTGGCTGACGCGCTCCTTGGCGGCGTCGCGCGGGGGGAGGATCGAATCGATCTCGGCCTTGCCGGTATCCTTCACCGCCTGCACGGTCGCGGTGGCGCGATCGGCGAGCTTGCGGCCGACCGGATCGAGCAGTTCACGCTCCCTGGCAAAGCGCGGGATCAGCGCGCCGATGACCGCGCCGAGCGCCACGCCGCCGGCGAGCAGGGCCAAGGGGTTGCTGGCGAGGCTGTCGCTGTTGTTCTTCGCGGTCATGATGCGGGTCCTTTTTTCGCGCGGGTCGCGCGTTTCGGTTTCGAACGCTCGGGCGGCTTGGCGGTTTCACCGTTTTTGCGGCCCTTGAATATCTCGGCGATCCAGCCGCGCGCGAGCACCAGCCCGATCGCGCCCGCCGCGCCCGCGACCGCCAATGGCCGGCTGCGCACGGCATCGGTGCCCTTTTTGACTGCGCTGGCGACGCTCGCCGCGGCGCTTTCGACGGCGTCCTGCGCCAGATTGGATGGGCTCAGCCGGTCCTGAACGTCACCCAGCGTCGCGAACAGCCGCGCGCGCTTCTCGGCGATCCGCGCTTCGGCATCGGCGACATGCTGGGGGGTGTAGATCGTCATGGCTTGTTTCCCATCACGCGCTTGATCTGCTGCCAGGCGAGCCAGCCCATCAATCCGGCTGCCCCGAGCGAACCGCTAACGACGATGACGGTCGCCCAGCCGGGACCGACGAGCGGGGTGAGCGTCAGTACCAGTCCGACCACCAAAGCGACCCCGGCGGCAAGCCCGAGCGCGAGCGCGACCCCGCCCATCCACAGGCTGGTCCGCGCCGCGCGCAGACGCTCGCGCGCCAGCGTCTTGTAATAATCGAGTTCCGCCTGGCCATAGCCCTTGGCGTCATCGAGCAATCTGGCGAGCAGATCGCCGACGCCTTCGGTTTCCGGTGCCGCCATCCCCCCGCGCGATCCCGTCAGCTCTTGGCGGGATCGGCGGGCGCGTTGCGGTCGGCCAGGTCGGACGCGGCGTCGATGCCCGACTTGACCAGCCGCGCCAGCACGAAGCCGATCGCGGCGGCGGTGCCGATCGCGATCACCGGGCTTTTCTTCACGAAGGCGGTGGCGTCATCGATCAGATCGTCGACCTGCTTGCCGCGCAGCGTGTCGGCGAAGCTGGTGACACCGTCGGCGGCGGAACGGGCGTAACGGCCGTAATCCGATCCCAGTTTCTCGTCGACGTCCCCGGCTGCGCTGTGGAGCATCTTGGCAACTTCATCGAGCGCGGTGGACGCGCGGTCCTTGCCTTCGCCCGCGAACGCGCGGGCCTTTTCAGCGGCCTGCGTACCCAACTTGCCGGCTTCCTCGCGAAAAGTGTCGGTGGCGGAGCGCTTGGTCTCGGGCTCGGCCTGCGCGCCGCCGCCGATTCCGGCGCCACCGTCGCCGGTGTCCTTTACAGGAGTATCCTGGAGAACCAGCGTGTCGTCTGTGGTTTCATCAGCCATTGGATCAACCTTTCTGCATTTGAGACGACAACAACAGCGGCAATCGCGAGTTCCATCGCCGAAGCGATTTGACCCCGGAGCATGCGTGCCGTTAGAGGCTCGCGCGCACTCCTCATGCCCTTAAGTAGGGAGACCGTTTCGTGACCGCAATCATCGACCTTCACGCCCGCCAGATTCTCGACAGCCGGGGCAACCCCACCGTCGAGGTCGATGTCTTGCTGGAGGACGGCAGCTTCGGCCGCGCCGCGGTGCCCTCCGGCGCGTCCACCGGTGCGCATGAGGCGGTCGAGAAGCGCGATGGCGACAAGTCGCGCTGGCTCGGCAAGGGCGTCCAGGGCGCGGTCGATGCGGTCAACGGCGAGATCGCCGACACCGTGCTGGGGATCGATGCCGAGGATCAGGCCGATCTCGACCGCGCGATGATCGATCTGGATGGCACGCCGAACAAGGGCCGGCTGGGCGCCAACGCCATCCTTGGCGTCAGCCTGGCGGCGGCAAAGGCGGCGGCGGATGCGCGCGGGCTGCCGCTGTACCGCTATGTCGGCGGGGTTGCGGCGCATGTGCTGCCAGTGCCGATGATGAACATCATCAACGGCGGCGAGCATGCCGATAACCCGATCGACTTCCAGGAATTCATGATCGTGCCCGTCGGCGCGGCCAACATCGTCGAGGCGGTGCGCTGCGGTTCGGAGATTTTCCATACGCTGAAGAAAAAGCTGCACGAGAAGGGGCTGGCCACCGGCGTCGGCGACGAGGGCGGCTTCGCGCCGAACCTCAGCTCGACCACCGATGCGCTCGACTTCATCATGCGCAGCATCGAGGCAGCGGGCTACACCCCGGGCGATGACGTCATGCTCGCGCTCGATTGCGCGGCGACCGAATATTACCGCGACGGCGCGTACAAGATGGTGGGAGAGGGGAAGACCCTCTCTTCGCTCGAGAATGTCGATTTTCTCGCGGATCTCTGCGCCAGATATCCGATCTTCTCGATCGAGGACGGCATGGCCGAGGACGACTGGGAGGGCTGGAAGGCGCTGACCGACAAGCTCGGCGATAAGGTCCAGTTGGTCGGCGACGATCTGTTCGTGACCAACCCGACCCGGCTCAAGCGCGGGATCGATGGCGGCTATGCCAATTCGCTGCTGGTGAAGGTCAACCAGATCGGCACGCTGACCGAGACGCTGTCGGCGGTGAACATGGCACAGCGGTCTTCGTATACCGCGGTGATGTCGCACCGCTCGGGCGAGACCGAGGATGCGACGATCGCCGACCTCGCGGTCGCGACCAATTGCGGGCAGATCAAGACCGGATCGCTTGCGCGTTCGGACCGGTTAGCCAAGTATAACCAGCTGATCCGGATCGAGGAGGAACTGGGCGATGCGGCGGTTTACGCGGGGCGTTCGGTTCTTCGCTGATTGGATTGGGTTGCCGGGCGGCGCGCTGCTTGCCGCCCTTTTTCTGCTGTCTCCAATGCCGGCGAACGCTGGCCCCTGCACCGAGCAGATCGCCGAGCGCGTCTCGATCGACCAGTTGAATGGCGATCTGGCGCGGTACGAGGGGCACTGCGTCTCGGTAACCGGCATCCGCGACGGCGTGCGCATCTTTGCCGATCAGGATGCGATCTAGCAAAGCACCCGTTTCTATGAGGCCATGCATGGGCGGAAGCCGCGCTATGTCGGGTTGCGCCCCTATGACAAAGGGATCGACAGCAATCCGCAGCGCAGCCCGCAGCTCGTGACGGTCACGGGCACGGCGCATGATTGCCAGCTGGATTGGGGAAACAGGACCGACGCCAATGGCGACATGGTTATCTCCATGGGCACCGGCTATTGCCATTATTATTCCGGCGCGGTGCTCAGCCCTGTCGCGGTGCGCGGCGGGGAGGCGGTGTCGATGACGCGCGCGGTCGGGCCCGCTGCGGCGCGGCGCATCGGCGATCTGACGCTCGCGTCACCCGATTGGCGCTATCGTGCGGAGGTGCTCGGGGTCGTCGCGCGATACCTGACGGCGTTGCGCAGCGATGACCGGCGCGGCTTTGCCGATTTGCACAATTTCCAGCATGTCGCGCTCGACGATACGGCGAGCTATCCCGGTGCGACGGTGCGGACGCTGATCGCCGGGGCCTTCGATGCGCCAGCCTCGGCTTTCGCGGCGTTGCGGCAAGGCAAGCTCGGCGCGCCGAGCTTGTTCGTGCCGCTGGGGGACATGAAGGGCGACGCTTCGGCCTATGTCTGCTTCTTCCCGCCCGCCTTCGCTGCCGCGGGATGGCCGGTCAGCACGATCGACCTGGCGAACGGAGAAGGGCGTCCCTATGCCTGTTTGAGAATCTATCAGCAGCGCTTCCGGCGGGACGAGGCTGACAGCATCGAATGGCTCGCCGAGACGCAATTCGTCACGACGCCGTTCCGCGAACCTTGATTTCAGCGGTTTAAGCGGCGGTTCAGTAACACTACGGCTTGATTAACCGACGTAGTTAAGCGAGAATCACAGCATGTCGCGTTCGTCCACCTTCAAGACCGTTCTTCGCAGCGCGGGACTGCCCGCAGTCGCGATCATCCTGATGGGCTTTTTCGGCTATAATGCGGTGCTTGGCCCGAACGGCATGCTCGCGCTGAAGGACGTCAAGCGCGAGGTGAACCAGCGCAACGTCGAGCTGGCCGGGCTGGAGAAGCAGCGCGCGGTGCTGCAGAACCGCACCAATCTGCTCGATCCGCGTAAGGGCGCCGATCCCGACATGGTCGACGAGCTTGCCCGCAGGCAGCTCAACGTCGCGCGGCCCGACGAAGTGATCGTCATCCTGAAGAAACCGGCGCACTAAGCGCGCTTTACGCTAGGGCCGGCTGGGTCCTTCCGCCGATCACAACCAACAGATTGTGCGCGCATTGCGTGCAGGAATCGCAACCGGCGGCGTCCGCAGCCGTTGCAGCGGGCAAGCAATCGCGCCTATAGACCGCCTTCCTCTTCCCCAGGAACCTTGCCCAGATGGCCAAAGCACCGGCGAAAACAGCATCGACCGAACCCGCGAAACCCAACCGCGAGCGGCCAAACGAACCGGAACGGTTCAAGGCATCGAAGGAGCAGCTTTTGGAGCTGTACAAGCAGATGCTGCTGATTCGCCGGTTCGAGGAAAAGGCCGGGCAGCTCTACGGTCTCGGCTTCATCGGCGGGTTCTGCCATCTCTACATCGGCCAGGAGGCTGTCGCCGTGGGGCTGCAATCCGCGCTGGATGGCGAGAAGGATTCGGTGATCACCGGCTACCGCGATCACGGCCACATGCTCGCCTACGGCATCGATCCCAAGGTCATCATGGCCGAATTGACCGGGCGCGCCGCCGGCATTTCGAAGGGCAAGGGCGGATCGATGCATATGTTCTCTACGAGCAAGAAGTTCTACGGCGGGCACGGCATCGTCGGCGCGCAGGTGTCGCTCGGCACCGGGCTCGCCTTCGCGCACAAATATAACGAGGATGGCGGGGTCGCCATGTCCTATTTCGGCGATGGCGCGTCGAACCAGGGGCAGGTGTACGAGAGCTTCAACATGGCGGAGCTGTGGAAGCTGCCGATCATCTATGTGATCGAGAACAACCAGTACGCCATGGGCACCAGCGTCAATCGCTCCTCGTCCGAGGATCAGTTGTATCGCCGCGGCGAGAGCTTCCGCATCCCCGGCATCCAGGTCGACGGCATGGACGTGCTGGCGTGCCGCGGCGCCGCCGAGGAAGCACTGGCCTGGGTCCGCGCGGGCAAGGGGCCGATCATTCTCGAAATGAAGACCTATCGCTACCGCGGCCACTCGATGTCCGATCCGGCCAAGTACCGCAGCCGCGAGGAGGTCCAGTCGGTCCGCGAGAAGAGCGACCCGATCGAGCAGGCCAAGCGCGAGCTGGAGGAATTCGGCGTCACCGAGGCCGATCTGAAGCCGATCGAGGCCGAGATCCGCAAGATCGTAGCCGAAGCCGCCGATTTCGCCGAGCAGACCCCCGAGCCGGAGCCGCGCGAGCTGTATACCGACGTGCTGGTGGAGTTCTATTGAGATGGCGATCGAACTGAAAATGCCGGCGCTCTCGCCCACGATGGAAGAGGGCACGCTCGCCAAATGGCTGGTCAAGGAAGGCGACACGGTCAAATCGGGCGACATCCTCGCCGAGATCGAGACCGACAAGGCGACGATGGAATTCGAGGCGGTCGATGAAGGCACGATCGCCAGCATCGTCATCGCCGAGGGCACCGATAACGTGAAGGTCGGCACCGTCATCGCGACGATCGCCGGCGAGGATGAGGATGCGGCCCCCGCGCCGGCGGCCGCGCCCAAGCACGAACCCGAAGTCGCCAAAAAGGCCGAGGAGCCCGCCGCCGAGCAGAAGGCTGGGGAGTCCGAGGCTCCGGCGTCCAAGAAGGCCGAGAGCGGCACCGCGCAGCTCGCCAGCACCAAGACCGCGACCGTCGCCGATCCCGAATTGCCCGCGGGCACCGAGATGATCCGCCAGACGCTGCGTGAGTCGCTGCGCGACGCGATGGCCGAGGAAATGCGCGCCGATCCGCGCATTTTCGTGATGGGCGAGGAAGTCGCCGAATATCAGGGCGCGTACAAGGTCACCCAGGGCCTGCTCGACGAGTTCGGGCCGAAGCGCGTGATCGACACGCCGATCACCGAATATGGCTTCGCCGGCGTCGGCACCGGCGCGGCGATGGGCGGGCTGAAGCCGATCGTCGAGTTCATGACCTTCAACTTCGCGATGCAGGCGATCGACCACATCATCAATTCGGCCGCGAAGACCAACTATATGTCGGGCGGCCAGATGCGCTGCCCTATCGTGTTCCGCGGGCCGAACGGCGCCGCCAGCCGCGTCGGCGCGCAGCACTCGCAGAACTATGGTCCGTGGTACGCCAGCGTGCCCGGCCTGATCGTGATCGCGCCCTACGACGGCGCCGATGCCAAGGGCCTGCTCAAGGCCGCGATCCGCAGCGAGGACCCCGTGGTCTTCCTCGAGAACGAATTGCTCTACGGTCGCAGCTTCGATGTGCCCAAGGTCGACGATTGGGTGCTGCCGATCGGCAAGGCGCGGATCATGCGGCCGGGCAAGGACGTGACGATCGTGTCCTATTCGATCGGCGTCGGCCTTGCGCTCGAAGCCGCCGAGGCGCTGGCCGCCGAGGGGATCGACGCCGAAGTCGTCGATCTGCGCACCTTGCGCCCGCTCGACACCGCGACAGTGCTGGAGAGCCTCAAGAAGACCAACCGCATGGTGGTGGTCGAGGAAGGCTGGCCGGTCTGCTCGATCTCGTCGGAAATCATCGCGGTGGCGATGGAGCAGGGGTTCGACGACCTCGACGCGCCGGTGCTGCGCGTGACCAACGAGGACGTGCCGTTGCCGTACGCCGCGAATTTGGAAAAATTGGCGCTGGTGGATGTGAAGCGCGTGGTCGAGGCGGTGAAGAAGGTTACGTATCGGTAGGGCACGAAAATAACCGCCGTCACCCTGAACTTGTTTCAGAGTCCATGTACGACCGCAGCGTCGAGCGCTCGGCTGGCGTCGTACGTGGATGCTGACACAAGTTCAGCATGACGGAATTCGGTTAGTGGTAGCGAACCTCTCCGCCGGCCCCGTCGCAACGCTCAGCAGCTCGAAGCCGTAACACCGGTCACCTTGTACACGCCCTTGGGGTGCAAATTCGTCGTCGCCGTGTCGTCGCTGGTGTCGCGGCGGTCGCGAACGGCCATCGAGGCGATTTCGGTCATGTCGGTATTGGGCGCGAGCGAGGTCTTCACCAGCGGCTGATAGACGTAATAGACTTCGACGAACATCGCCACGCCGCCGGCAGGGGCCATGGTCTGGCGGCCGGCGGGCCCGACGCCGGTCAGGTTGGTCGCATTGGCGGCGCCATAGGTCGAGGCGTGGGTGGTCTTCAGGCCGTAGCAGCGCTGCCAGGCGATCTTGTATTTGCCGGTATTGCTGGTGTCGGGCTCGACGCTCGACAGGATGATACGGCCATTGGTGCGCAGCGCCAGCTCGCCCGACTGCAGGTTCGCGCCGATGAACAGGTCGTTGATGTCGCTCTCGGTGATCGTCTTGAGCGACAGCTGGGTGCCCGATCCGATCCGCGCGGCGTTGTCCGCCAGATGCAGCGCGATCTGGCTGATCCGCATCTTGGTGGTGATGTAATTGGTCAACTCGGCGCCGGTGAGCGAGAGCAGCAGCAATACCGGCAGCGTCAGCGCGAATTCGAGCAAGGCGACGCCGCCGGTGTCGCGACGGAACCGCGCGAGGAAGTTGCGGAAGCGCTTCATGTGCAATTCCTCACCGTCGGCACGGTCTGATCGCCGTAGGGCTGGTTGCGCAGCACCGTCGATCCGGTGACCGTGGTCGTGCTCGATCCGCCGATCATCGCGTTGATCGGGAAGAATCGCGGATAGGTGACGGTCACCGTGTAGAGCACGGCATCCTTGGCGCCGCCCGATCCGGTATTGCCGCCGGTGGCGTCCCACCGGCTGTTGTTGTTATTGTCCTGATAGGGCTCGCCCGCGTTGCAGGTTCCGTTGCCGTTGGTATCGGTATAAGGCTCGAACTGCGACGCCGCGGCGTTGGTGAAACTGCGGTAATATCGGCGGGTAATCGTCGTCGTGGCGTTGTTCGCCAGCGCGCGCACCTGGGTGCGGACGCGCTCGTCGAGCGTATCCTGCGTCGCGGTGATCAGTCCGGTCTCGAGCGTCGAATCGCGCGCGACCTTCTGGACGATGCCCTGCAGCACCGAGCGCATATAGAGCGTGTGGCCGACATCGAAGGCGCCGAGCAGCAGCATGCACATGACCGGCGCGATGATCGCGAATTCGACCACGGTCGCGCCCTTCTCGTCGCGCGCGACCCTGGCAGCCAGCCGGCGGGAGGAGACCCGCCGGATCATTTGGTGAGCCGTAGCTGCGAGATCTGGTCGGCGATCGAGCGGAACGTCGTCTGCAGCGTCGCCGAATCGCGGGCGACGAAATAGCGGCCCGAGGTGGCGCAGGCCTCGAGGCGATCCTCGGTGGTCGAGTTCGAGCCCGAGCCGAACGAGATCACCCAAAGGGTAATGTTCTTGTTCTTCACCGCGCTGCACAAGGCGAGGAAGCGGGCGTTGACCTGGTCGTTCAAATCGCTGTTGCTCGGCGCGCTGCTGGTCGAGGTCTGGCGACGGTCCCACCAGGGGATGCCGTACGCCGCGTAATCGAGATTGCTGGTGTTGGTGTCGCCGTCGGTCATGAAGATCATGTGCCGCTCGATCTCGCCGCCCTCGGGGGTATAGGCGTTTTCGGAGGCGAAGATGCCCGATGCCGACATGAAGCGCGCGCCCCACAGCATTCCGATGTCGTGATAGGTGTTGCCCGAGGGCGTCAGGCTGTTGACGTAGGATTCGAACGTCGAGGCGGTGGGCCAGGCCTGCAGCTTGCGCGCCTCGCGCGGGCAGGCATAGCTGTTGTACGCCACGTAATCGGTGGTGGTGGTCGCGTCGCTATAATCGAGGCTGCCGCCGTAGCTGTAGCCGTTCCAGGTCACGTCGCGCGCATAGATCATGTCCGGCAGCACCGGGCCCCACAGCGAGGTGGCGGTGCCCTGCGACGGGACCAGATCGATGTTGAGATCGTAGGCCGTGGCCGGGATCGGAGTGAAATCGGTGGTGCGCGTGGTGGCGCGCTCCTCGATGCAGCCATCCCACGTCATCGTCTTGGCGGTGCCGTCGTCGCCGATGTTGAGCGAGGTCGATCCGTTCCAGCTGGTGCCGTTCTTCAGGCCCGAAATGTTCTGCGTGATCTTGCCGTAATGCCACGTCACCTGCGCAGTGTCGTTGCGGGTGTAGGTGGTCGCGATATTCCCGGTGGTGGTTCGCGTATCGTAATAGCAGCGGCTGGAGGAGTAGCTGTCGTAGCGGTACTCGACCTGCGTCTGCGGCGTATCGGTGCGATAGGTGACGGTGCGATAGCCGGGATATGCGGTGTTGGTGAGCGTCGTGTTCGATGCGCTGCCGCCGGTGACGGTCGTGGGGGGCACGTTGTTCGAGCAATTGGTCGAGGACGTGCCGCTCTTGTTATAGGCCTTGTCGGCCCAATTGCCGGCGCTGTTCCAGGTGGTGCCGGTCCCGGTCTGGGTCGGCGTGCCGTTGGTCGGATAGGCGATCGAGCTGACTTCGCGCGACTGATAGGGCCAGCTGTTGGCGAAATAGGTGGTGGGCAGCAATTTGCCGACGTTGACGTTGGTCGCATAGGGCATGAAGCCGAAGCGGATCTGGACCTGATCGCCGGTGCCGCCGCTGGGGTCGCCGCCGGTGCAGGTCTCGGTGGTGTTGAGCCGCGCGACGATCTCGTAGAAGCATTTGACCGCGGTCTTGAGCGCCGTGATCTTGTCGACGCTGTCGGTGGCGACCGCCTTGTCGTCCATCGAGCCCGTGGTATCGAGCACGAACATCACGTCGGTGTTGGGCAGCCGCATTTCGGCGTCGCAGGTGACCGTCAGGGTTTCGGTGGTGCGCCCGAAGATGCGCATCAGCGTCATCGGCAGCACCGCGGAGGCGGTGCCCGATACCTTGCCGGCACTTTCGGTGAAGGTGCGCGAGCGGTCCGAGGCACCATATGCGTCGCTCTGATAGTTCGCGTCGAAGAACTGCTCGGCCGACGTGCGCGGGGAATAGTTGCTCTGCGACCAGGTGCCGCCGCCCATCGCCTTGCGCCCGGCGAGTGCGCCGGCGTCGCAAGCATGTTGCAGGCGGGTCTTGACGATGTACATGCGGCTGATGTCCACGCCGCCACCGACCATGCCCGCAAGCGGGATCAGCGCCGTCGCCATAATCGCCATGGTGTTGCCGCGCGTGTCGCGAACGAGCCTGCTCAGGAAGCTATTGGCCCCCGGTGTGCTGCGATGCTGCGTATCCGACATGCGCGTTCCCACTCCCCGATCAGGGGCAGCTATGCCGCCTCGGCACCTAAGACCGTCTCTACGATTGAGGTTAATGGGCAGTTATCGCGCCGGTGTTTTGGGGTGTGCTTTCGGGGTGTCGGCATGACGTCAGAGGACCCCGAACGAGGCCTGATCCTCACCTATGCGAGCGGTTCCGGGCGAGCCGCTTTGGCGGCGCTGCTGATGCTCGACGATGCGCTGGCGAAACTGCTGCGCACCACCCGCGAACCCGCGATCGGGCAGATTCGGCTGGCATGGTGGCGCGAGGCGCTGGAGAGGCTCGACCATGCGCCGCCGCCCGCCGAGCCGGTGCTCCAGGCGATCGCGGCGAGCGGGCTTGGCGGGGGTGGCTTGACGCCGATCGTCGATGGCTGGGAGGTGCTGATCGAGGACCGGCTGGACGCCGGGGCGCTGGCGCGGTTCGGGGCGGGGCGGGGGGCCTTGTTCACCGCCGCGGGCGAGGCGATGGGCGCGAAGTGCGATCCGCTGGGGGTGGCGGGGCAGGGCTGGGCGTTGGCCGATCTTGCCCGGCATCTCGACAGCGAGGCCGAGGCCACCGAGGCCCGCGCGCTCGCAGCGCCGCTTCTTGACGTCGCTTGTCATGCCCGGTGGAGCCGCGAGGGCCGCGCTCTGGGGGCAATGGCGCTGCTGGCGCGGCGCGATCTGGCGCTACCCGCCGGTACTCCCGCGCCGGCCGGTTCGCCGGGGCGGGTGGCGCGGCTGCTGTGGCACCGGATGACCGGCCGCTAAGGCGTCATCCCGGCGAAGGCCGGGATCTCAGGCTTCGGTAGTTCTCCGCTCGCACGAGATCCCGGCTTTCGCCGGGATGACGATGCAGGTATTCAGCCTTCGAACCGGAGGGAGATCGCTGCATGTGGCGCTATTTCGCAGGCGGCGCGGGTGCGCTGATGCTGGCATTCGCGGCGATGTTCCTGTTCCGCGGATCGGCCGCGCCCGAGGTGAAGGTGCCGTTCGCCCCCGCCGCGGTGGCCGAGGCTGCGGAGGACGCGCTCCCCGACGAAGCGCCCAGCGCCAGCGCCAAGACCCGCGAGCAGAAGCGCTTCGACCGGCTCGACAAGGACCGCAACGACACGATCACGCGCGATGAGTTCTTCGTGCTCCGGAAGAAAGCCTTTGCCAAGCTCGACACCAATGGCGATGGCAAATTGTCGTTCGACGAGTGGGCGATCCGGAATACGACCAAGTTTGCGGGGGCGGACAAGGACAAGTCGGGCACGCTCAGCCGGGCGGAGTTCGCCACCACCGCGGTGAAGCGCAAGGCGCCTGCCCCGCGCTGCGCCTGCCCCAAGCCTGCCGCCAAGGCGGCGGCTGCGGAGGATGGCAACGGCGAGGAATAACCCGCGCAGCGAAAATCTCTTCTTTGCGTCATCGCGTCTTTGCGGAAAAAATAATCTGATTCCACGAAGACGGAAAGACGCGAAGAGATAAGGTGAGTGCCTGCGGCGCTTAGGCCGCCAGCCAGCCCTTGAACGCTTCGCGCGCCCGCGCCGTGTACATCAGCTTGCGGTCGGCCTTCTTCGAGCGGCCCGGGATCGGCGGCATCAGGCCGAAATTGACGTTCATCGGCTGATAGGTTTCGACCTCCGCCGCGCCGGTGATGTGCGCGAGCAGCGCGCCCAGCGCGGTTTCCACAGGGGGCGGGGTGAGCACGGTCCCGGCCAGCTCGGCCGCGGCGAACCGGCCTGCCATCAGCCCCACCGCCGAGCTTTCGACATAGCCTTCGCATCCGGTGATCTGCCCGGCGAAGCGGATGTTGGGCCGCGACTTCAGCCGCAGGGTCGGATCGAGCAGCTCGGGCGACTTGATGAAGGTATTGCGATGCAGCCCGCCCAGCCGCGCGAACTCGGCCTTTTCCAGGCCAGGAATCGTCCGGAATAGAGCGACTTGCTCGGCATATTTGAGCTTCGTCTGGAAGCCGACCATGTTCCACAAGGTGCCGCTGGCATTGTCCTGCCGCAACTGCACCACCGCATAGGGCCAGCGCCCGGTACGCGGATCGTCGAGCCCGACGCCCTTCATCGGGCCGAAGCGGGGGGTGTCGACGCCGCGTTCGGCCATCACCTCGATCGGCATGCAGCCTTCGAAATAGGGGACATTTTCCCATTCGCGGAACTCTGTCTTCTCGCCGGCAATCATGCCCGCGTGGAAGGCGAGATACTGGTCCTTGTCCATCGGGCAGTTGATGTAGTCTTTCCCGTCGCCCTTGTTCCAGCGCGACTGGAACCAGGCGGTCTCCATGTCGATGCTCTCGAAATGGACGATCGGGGCGATCGCGTCGAAGAAGGCCAAGGCCTCCTTGCCGGTCGCGCCGCCGATGCTTTCGGCGAGCAAGGGCGCGGTCAGCGGGCCGGTGGCGACGATGGTCGGGCCCGCCTCGGGAAGCGAATCCACACGCTCGCGGACGATAGTGATGTTCGGATGCGCCGCCAGCGCCTTGGTCACGCCCTCGGCAAAGCCATCGCGGTCTACCGCCAGCGCCGATCCGGCGGGCACCTTGTGCTTGTCGCCCAGCGCCATGATCAGCGAGCCGAGATCGCGCATCTCCTGGTGAAGCAGCCCCACCGCGTTGCGCTCGGCATCGTCGCTGCGGAAGCTGTTCGAGCAGACCAGTTCGGCGAGGTGATCGGTCTGATGCGCCGGCGTCATGCTGCCGCTGCCGCGCATCTCCGATAGCTTCACGGTGTGACCTGCCTCGGCAAGCTGCCACGCCGCTTCGGATCCAGCGAGGCCGCCGCCGATGATATGCACGTCATGAGTCATGCAGGGCCGATAGCGCAGCCGGCGCGCGGGCGCTATGCGTAGCCCCATGCGAAACCGCCTGATCCTGATCCTCGCGCTGCTTGCCGGCACCAGCTTCTATTTCAATCACTGGATCGCGCTCGCCGGCCCGGGGATGTGGGCGTGGAAGGGTCTTGGCGTCGGCCTGCTCGCGCTGTGGGCGGGGCTGGAGGCACGCTCGGCCGATGGCTGGCTGATCGCGGCGGTGATGGCGCTGAGCGCGCTGGGTGACGTCATGCTCGAGACCCATGGGCTGACGTTCGGCGCGATCCCGTTCCTGATCGGGCATGTCGTTTCGATTGTGCTTTACCTCCGCAATCGCCAGCGGCCGGTGTGGCTGGCGCTCGCCATCGCCGTGGCGGTGTCGGCGCTGGCTTTCTCGCTGCCGGTCGATCGCGGCGCGGCACCGGGGATCGCGCTCTATGCGTTCGGGCTCGGCGCCATGGCCGGGACCGCGCTGATCAGCCGTTTTCCGCGGATCGTGCCGCTCGGCGCCTTCATGTTCGTGGCGTCGGACATGCTGATCTTCACCCGGCTCTCGCCGATCGGGCACACCGAAATCGCCGATCTTTTGATCTGGCCGCTCTATTTCTTCGGTGAAGCGTTGGTGGTCTGGGGCGTGGTTGGCACGCTCGCGAAGGAGCCGCGATGAAGATTTTCACGATCGGGTACGAACAGACGACGATGGCCGATTTCGTCGCCGCGCTGACTGCGGCGGGCGTCGCGCAGGTGATCGATGTCCGCGCACTGCCGCTGTCGCGCCGGCCCGGCTTCTCGAAGAACATCCTTGCCGCCAGCTTGAAGGAGTACGGCATCGGCTACGTCCACCTGAAATCGCTCGGCACCCCAAAGCCGGGGCGCGACGCCGCCAAGAAGGGCGACGTCAAGACGCTGGAGGCGGTGTACGAAGTCCAGCTCGGTCTGCCAGAGGCGCAGCTCCAGGCGGCACAGATGCGTGCGCTGGCGGCGGAGAAGCCATCGGCGCTGTTATGCTATGAGCGGGACCCGTCGCATTGCCATCGCACCCTGCTGCTTGCGGCCGAGGGCGAGGGGATGGAAGTCGTCAATCTCTACGCTTGAGGAGGCATCATGATCGATCATGTCGGTTTTGCGGTTTCGGACATCGCCCGGTCCAAGGCGTTCTACGAGGCCGCGCTCGCCCCGATCGGCATCACCCTGCTGATGACGGTCCCGCCCGAAGTGACCGAGGCCGGCGGCGCCGCGCTCGGCTTCGGCAAGGACGGCAAGCCATTCTTCTGGATCGGCGATAACGAGCGGACGGGGCAGGGGACGCACATCGCCTTTGCTGTGGACTCGCGGGCGGATGTCGATGCGTTTTATGCCGCGGCGATTGGAGCCGGCGGCGTCGACCATGGCGCGCCGGGCATTCGCGCGCATTATCATCCGAACTATTACGGCGCGTTCGTGCTCGATCCGGACGGGATGAATGTGGAGGCGGTGTGCCACCGCCCCGAGTGAGGCGTTATCCCGCCACCGGCAGACGCACGGCGCCGTCGGACTCGCGCTCAACCGGCGAATAGGCGACGACCGCCGAGAGCGGGAGCGGGGCATAGAGGTGCGGGAACAGGTCGCCGCCGCGCGATTCCTCCCATTTGATCGCGCCGCCCAGCGCTTCGAGATCGACTGCGGCGATCCATAGGTCCGCGCGTCCGGCGAAATGCTTGTCGAGCGTGCCCTGGAGCTGGTTGCAGGTCGAGAGATGGACGTAGCCGTCCTGCAGGTCGATCGGGGCGCCGGCGAAGCTGCCGTCCCGCTCCAGCGCCTCCATCTCGGTGTCGCTCAGGATCTTGTAGGCGGTGGTTTCCATGGCGCGTCTCCTAGGCGGACAACCTGCGGCTTGGCGAATGGTTTCCCATTGCCATCATCGCGGCGGGGGCCGGGATCTCGAGCGGTTTGCGTTACGGCCCGAGATCCCGGCTTCCGCCGGAATGACGGATGGGGTTACTCGCCCCCGTCAGGCCCGGCGCTCAGATCCTCGCCCGGGTCGGCGTCGGGCGTAGGCTCGCCCGCGACCGCGCCGTCGCTCAGATCGGCCTCGGCTTCGTCCTCGCTTTCCTCGATCCGCGCGGCCGATACGACATGCTCGTTGTCCGCCACGTCGAACAGCTTCACGCCCGACGAATTGCGGCCGATCACCCGGGTATCGCCCACCGACATGCGGATCAATTTCGCCTGATCGGTGACCAGCATCAGTTGCTCGCCATTGTGCGCCGGGAAGCTGGCGACGACGGGGCCGTTGCGCTTGAGGTTGTCGATATTGGTGATGCCCTGGCCGCCGCGATTGGTGCGGCGGTATTCGAAGGCCGAGCTGCGCTTGCCATAGCCGTTGGCGCAGACGGTGAGGATGAACTCCTCCGCCGCCGCGAACCGGGCCATTTCCTCGTCGGAGAGCTTCTGCTCGGGCTCGGGCTGGCCCTCGCGACGTTCCTTCCACGGCGCGGCGCGGAGGTAATCCTCGCGCTGCTCGGGCGTTGCGTCGAAGCCGCGCAGCACCGACAGCGAGATCACTTCGTCGCCTGTCGCGAGCCGCGCGCCGCGCACGCCGGTCGAATCGCGGCTCTGGAACTCGCGAACGTCGGTCGCGGCGAAGCGGATCGCCTTGCCCTGCTTGGTCGCGAGCAGCACGTCGTCGTCCTCGGTGAGCAAGGACACGCCGATCAGGCGATCCTCCGATCCCTCTTCAAACTTCATCGCGATCTTGCCGCTGGTGCGGATATTGGCGAACGCATCCATCGAGTTGCGGCGGACCGAACCCTTGGCGGTGGCGAACATGACGTGGAGCGCGCCCCACTCGTCCTCGTTCTCGGGGAGCGGCAAGACGGTCGAGATCGTCTCGCCGGCCGCCAGCGGCAGCAGGTTGATCATCGGCCGGCCCTTGGTGGCGGGGCCACCCTCGGGCAGGCGCCAGACCTTCATGCGATAGACCTTGCCCTCGGACGAGAAGAACAGCACCGGCGTGTGCGTGCTCGTCACGAACAAATTGGTGACGACATCCTCGTCCTTGGTGGACATGCCGGCGCGGCCCTTGCCGCCGCGGCGCTGCGCGCGGAACGTCTCGAGGCTGGTGCGCTTGATATAGCCTTCCATGGTCACGGTGACGACCATGTCCTCGCGCTCGATCAGATCCTCGTCCTCGATGCCGTCGGCGGCGGAGGCGATCTCGGTCTTGCGCGGGGTGGCATAAGCGTCGCGGACCGCGGTCAATTCCTCGACCATCACCTCGTAAAGCCGGGCGCGATTGCCGAGGATTTCGAGCAGTTCGGCGATGACCACGGCGAGCTTGGCCAGTTCCTCCCCGATCTCGTCGCGGCCCAAAGCCGTCAGGCGATGCAGGCGCAGGTCGAGAATCGCGCGGACCTGAACGTCCGACAAGCGATAGGTGTCGCCGGTGATAGCGACTTCGGTCGCCTCGACCAACTGGATATAGCCGGCGATCTCGGCGATCGGCCATTCGCGGACGAGCAGGCGCTCGCGCGCGATCACCGGGCTCGGCGAACCGCGGATGATCTTGACGACCTCATCGAGGTTGGTGACCGCGATGACGAGGCCGAGCAACACATGGGCACGGTCGCGCGCCTTGGCGAGCTCGAACTTGGAGCGGCGGGTGATCACCTCTTCGCGGAACTTGACGAAGGCCTCGATGATATCGCGCAGGTTGAGCAATTCGGGACGGCCGCCGCGGATCGCCAGCATGTTCGCGGGGAAGCTCGCCTGCGCCGGCGTGTTCCGCCACAGCTGGTTGAGCACCACGTCGGGGGTGGCGTCGCGCTTGAGATCGATGACGATGCGAACGCCTTCGCGGTTCGATTCGTCGCGGATGTCGCTGATGCCTTCGATCCGCTTGTCCTTGGCGGCCTCGGCGATCTTTTCGACCAGCGCGTTCTTGCCCTGCTGGTAGGGGATTTCGGTGAGCACGATCGAACGGCGCTCGCCGCGCTGCTCGGTGACGTAGCGGCTGCGGACCATGATCGATCCGCGCCCGGTCTGATACGCCGAGCGGCAGCCCGCGCGGCCGAGGATCACCGCGCCGGTTGGGAAGTCCGGCCCGGGCACGATTTCCATCAGTTCCTCGATCGTGATGCCGCCATTCTCGATATAGGCGAGGCAGGCGTTGATCACTTCGCCAAGGTTGTGCGGCGGAATGTTGGTCGCCATGCCCACGGCGATGCCGCCGGCGCCGTTGACCAGCAGATTGGGGAAGCGCGCGGGGAGGACGGTGGGCTCGCTTTCCGAGCCGTCGTAATTGTCCTGGAAATCGACGGTATCCTTGTCGATATCCTCGATCATCGCGGTCGCGACCTTGGCGAGACGCGCCTCGGTGTAGCGCATCGCCGCGGGCATATCGGGGTCCATCGACCCGAAATTGCCCTGGCCGTCGATCAGCGGCACCCGCATCGACCAGTCCTGCGCCATGCGCGCCATCGCCATGTAGATCGAGCTGTCGCCGTGGGGATGGTATTTACCCATCACGTCGCCGACCAGGCGCGCCGATTTGCGATAGGGCCTGTTGGCGAGATAACCGCCCTCCTGCGCCGCATGCAGGATGCGGCGGTGGACCGGCTTCAGGCCATCGCGCACGTCGGGCAGCGCGCGCGCCACGATCACGCTCATCGCGTAATCGAGGTATGAGGTCTTCATCTCATCGACGATGGAGATCGGGGTAATGTCGGATGGGTCCGCGAGGACGGTCTCGTCGGTCAAGGTAACGGGTTTCCGATGGTTTGTTGCAAAGCTGTGGCGGCTCTAGCCGGACCGGGGTCCGCTGCCAACCCTCGCGTACGCGCGTGCACGTGCGTACGCGCGAGGACCTGCGGACCTTTCGCCGTTCAACGCGCGTTAACGGGACGATTGGCATCCGCAAGGGCAACGCCCCGGCTTGTGTGGTCGCGGACTGGCGATTAGAGCGTGCGCGTTTCCCAAGGCCGATTGTCCCGACCAGGAGAGTTTTTAGCATGAAGAAGGTTTCTCAGCTGGCGCTCGCCGCTGTTCTGACGCTTGGCCTCGCCGCCACGCCGGCAATGGCGCAGAAGAAGAAAAAGGGCGAGGAGCAGGCCGCGCCCGCGCTGCAGATCAGCGAAGCATTCCGCAAGCCCGCCGCCGCCGCCGAAACCGCGCTCAAGGCGCAGGACTGGGCCAATGCCGAGATCCAGCTCGCCGCCGCCGAGGCCGCCGCCGTTAACGACGACGAGAAATATTATGCCCGGTTCATGCGGATGACGGTCGAGCTGCACAAGCAGTCCTTCCCCGGCATCATGCAGGCGGCCGACGCGCTGATCGCGAGCCCGAAGACGCCGCCGGCGCATCTGCCCGAATATTATTACAAGCGGGGCCAGGCGACGTTCCTGTCGGGCAAGCGCGCGGATGCGATCCCGTTCCTGCTCAAGGCGCGCGAGCTGGGCTATACCGAAACTACGGCCACCTACATGATCCCGCAGGCCTATTTCGACGCCGGCAAGACCAATGAAGGCCTCGACGAGCTGGGCAAGGCGATGGACGGCGTGCGGGCCAAGGGCGGCAAGCCCGACGAATCGCTGTATAATTTCGCGGTGTCGCGCGTGTACAAGACCGGCGACCGCGCCACGACCGCGGTGTGGCTGATGCGCGAGACCCGCGACTATCCGACCAAGGCCAATTGGCGCCGCGTCATCGTCCTCTATCGCGAAATGCTCGACAAGGCCGGCACGCCCCTCGATCGCGCGCAGAAGATCGATCTGTTCCGCCTGATGCGCTTCACCGGCGGCATGGCCGGCCAGGGCGATTATTTCGATTACAGCACGGCCGCGCTCGCGGCGGGCCTGCCATGGGAAGCCGTGACGGTTATCGACGAAGGTAAGAACGAAAAGGTCATTCCGGCTGGCGATGCGGACTTCGCCAAAGTCTATGCCTCGTCGAAGACCGCGGTGACCAACGAAGGTTCGCTCGACAAGATTGCCAACACCGCGGGCACCGGCAAGGAAATCGCCGGCACCGGCAACGCCTTCCTCTCGTCAGGCAACTATGCCCGCGCGCTGGAAATGTACGACAAGGCGACCGCCAAGGGTGGCGTCGACGCCGACGAGATCGCGCTCCATCGCGGCGTCGCGCTGGTCCAGCTCGGCCGCAAGGATGAGGCCCGCACCGCGTTCGCCGCGGTCCGCGCCGCGCCGCTGGCGGATATCGCCAAGTTCTGGGTGACCTGGATGGACCTGCCGCCGCTTACTTGATGGGTTGCAGTTCCTCTTCCCTCTCCCTGTGGGAGAGGGAAGTTTTACGTCTCGACCGGAACGCCGGGAAGCGCCTTGGACGTGCGGATGGTCAGGCTGGTCTTGACGTGCTCGACGTTGGGCGCCGGCGTCAGCTTGCTGGTAAGCAGCGTCTGGAAGGCCTGGAGATCGGTCGCGACGATCTTGAGCATGAAATCGATCTCGCCGTTGAGCATATGGCATTCCCGGACTTCGGGAATGTCCGCGGCCAAAGCCTCGAACGCGCGCAGATCGGATTCGGCCTGGCTGCGCAAGCTGACCATCGCGAACACGGTGAGATTATAGCCGAGCGCCGACGGATCGAGCGTGGCATGATAGCCCTTGATCGCGCCCTGCTCCTCCAGCGCGCGGACGCGGCGCAGGCAGGGCGGGGCAGTCAGGCCGACGCGCTCGGCGAGATCGACGTTGGTCATGCGGCCTTCTTCCTGCAGCAGCGCCAGGATCCGCATGTCGATGTCGTCGAACCGCATTTGCGCTTCCGCCCCTGTTTCATTCGTGCCGGTTGCCCTCGTTAGGCATAAGATTATTACGCTGCAACGCAATTGTCCCACATTGCGACGTATCGAAATGGACGGTTCCTGCAGGCCCCCCGACCGGTTAAGAAATCCTTACGGCGCGCGTTGTTGGCGTCCAAAGGGGTGGTTTGCAGGTGCGGTTCGACGATACTCTCGAGACGGTACTTGCGGGCGATCTCGGGACCGCGTTCGGCAAGCAAAGCGCCTGGCGTCAATTGGTCGACCTGATCGGCCGCCGCCGCGTCTATCCCGATGCCCGCGCCCTAGGGCTGCTGCGCCGCCTGCGCAGCGAAGTGCCGCCGCCGGTGCGCGCCGCCAGCGCCCGTGGCCTCGAATATGCCAATCCGCCCGCCTCGCTGGTCCGCATCTTCGCGCTCGACGAGCTGGCGATCGGCATGCCGGTGCTGCGCAGCGCCCGGCTGACCTCGTCCGAGTGGATCGAGCTGCTCCCCGATCTCGCCCCTGGCGCGCGCGCGATCCTGCGCCATCGCCGCGATCTCAGCCCCGTGGTGCGCCGCGCGCTGGAGACCTATGGCCCGATCGATTTCGTGCTGTCCGACGAGACGGTGAAGGAGGTCGCAGTCGCGATCGCGCCGGAGCCGATTGTTGCGGCCGAGCCTGAAATCGCCATTGAGCCCATGGTTGCCGAGCTGGAGCTGGAGCCGGAAGTCTTGGCAGTCGAACCCGAGCCCGATCTCGAATCGCCCGAAATTGTCATCGTCGAGCGGATTATCGACTGGACCGATGTGATCGGCCCGCAGGAGCCCGAGTCGGCCCCGGCCGAAATGGTCGAAACCCCTGCCGAAGTGGCGGAAACTCCGGTTGAACCGCCAGTCGCCGAACCCGAATTACCTACGGTCGAGGCTATTGCCGAAGCGGTTGAACTTGCGCCCGAAACCTCCGCTCTGGAGGAAGATTTCTCGTTCGTCGCACTTGCCGGATTCGCCGCCGCTTTGCCCAATCCGACAATCTTGACCGCACCCGCGCCCGCCCCGATCCAATCCGGGACAGTCGAGCCAGTCGCGGTTCCGGAGCCGATTGCGGATACCGGCGAAGCGGGTCAGGAATCGGCCATGGCAATCGTTGAAACCGCCTTCGCCGACGAAATAGTGGCTGAACCCGTGACCGAACTTGCGCCGCTTCCCGAGCTGGAAAGCGCCGCAGCCGAACCGGCCGAGGGCACCTTCGAAATCGCCGATGTCGTCGCCCGGATCGAGACCTTCTGGCGCAATCGTGAGGAGGGCGGCGATCCACTGCCGCAGCGCCCGGTCGTGCCTGCCACGCAGTTCCGCTTCGAGACCGATGCCAAGGGCGTGATCCGCTGGGTCGACGGCGTCAGCCGCGCGCCGATCGTCGGCCTGTCGCTCGATCTCCAGGGCCTGCCCGATGGATCGCGCGTCGATGGCGTCGCCGCCGGCGCCTTCCGCCGCCGCGCCGGCTTCTCCAACGCGCGCATGGCGATCGAGGGCGAATCGGAGGCGGGCGGCGACTGGCTGATCTCGGCGATCCCGGTGTTCGATCCCGCCAACGGCCGCTTCACCGGCTATCGCGGCACCGCACGCCGCCCGCGCGCCGACGAGCGTGCCGAGCCGGTGCGCGTGCCCGCAGCACCCAGCGCCGCCGCCGATTCGCTGCGCCAGCTCGTCCATGAGCTGCGCACGCCCACCAACGCCATCGCCGGCTTCGCCGAGATGATCGAAACGCAGATGTTGGGGCCGGTCTCGGATCCCTATCGCGACCGCGCCACCGTGATCCGCAGCCAGGCGCGCGAACTGCTCGGCGCGATCGACGATCTCGATCTCGCCGCGCGGATCGACAGCGCGGCGCTGTCGCTGGTTGCCGCACCGGTCACCTTGCGCCCCGTGCTCACGGCAATCGCCGACGATCTCGCCCAGCTTGCCGCCCTGCGCGGCTCGGGCATCGCGCTGCCGATCGACAATCTCGCGGTCAGCGGCGATCGCCGCGCCGTCGAGCGCCTGCTGGCGCGCCTGATGGCCACCCTGGTCTCGGCCAGCGGCCCGGGCGAGCGCATCGGCGTCCGCACCGCGCTCGAAGGCGACGACAAGGTCGCGATCTCGATGGACCGCCCCGCCGCGCTTTCGGACTATCCCGGCGATTCGGTGCTCGGCATCGATGACGAAGCGGGCGACACCAGCCTGCTCGGCACCGGCTTCGCGTTGCGGCTCGCCCGCAATCTCGCGCGCGAACTGGGCGGCAGCCTGGTGATCGAGCCCGAGACCTTGACTTTGCGCCTCCCGGCATCCTTCACTCAGCAAGTGGGCCAGGCAAATCTGAACTGACGATGGGGGGCATCGGCTTCCGCGCGCCCGCGCCAAGTCCTGATTCGCTGGTCGTATGGCCCGACGCGTTCGGCACGCGCTTCACCGTTTTCGTCGACACCGAAGAGGAGTTCGACTGGCGCCTGCCGCTCAGCCGCGATTCGCGCGGCGTGACCGCGATACGGGCGATTCCCGATGGGCATGCCCGGCTTGCCGATCGCGGCGTGGCGCTGACCTATATGATCGATCACCCGATCGCGACTTCGCCTGAAGCGGTGGCGATTCTCCGCCGCTGCACCGAGGATGGCCGCTCGGCGATCGGCACCCAGCTTCACCCCTGGGTGAATCCGCCGTTCGACGAGGAAGTGAGCGGTCCCAACAGCTTCACCGCCAATCTTCCCAATTCGCTTCAAGCTGCCAAGCTCGCCGCGCTGACCGCGGCAATCGAGCAGGGATTCGGCGCGCGGCCATTGGCGTATCGCGCCGGCCGCTACGGGATCGGCGCGGACACCGTCGAACTGCTCGCCGCCGAGGGATACCGCCTCGATACGTCAATGCGGCCGGGCTACGATTATTCGAGCGAGGCCGGCCCGGACTTCTCCGCGGTACCGAATCACGCGTGGCGCATCGGCGAGATCGTCGAACTGCCCTTCACGACGGTGTTCACCGGCCATGCCCGCGCGGGCGGGGTCGGGCTGTACAAGGCGCTGGGGCGGGTGCCGAAGGGCAGGGGCGTGGCCGCGCGTACCGGCATGCTCTCGCGTGTGTCACTGACCCCTGAGGATATGCCGCTGGCGGATGCGCTGGAGGCGGTTCGCGTCGCGGTGGGCGAGGGGCTGCGCGTGCTGAACTTCGCCTTCCACTCGCCGTCGCTGGAGCCAGGGCATACGCCCTATGTTCGCGACGCCGCCGATCTGGCCGCGTTCTGGGCATGGTGGGACGCCGTGCTGGCGCTGCTCGACCGGCTGGGGGTGCGGAACGCCTCGCTGGCTGAACTGCTTGCCGCCGCGGGGTGAATGGTCGGGGAGACAGGATTCGAACCTGCGACATCCTGCTCCCAAAGCAGGCGCGCTACCGGACTGCGCCACTCCCCGACGTTGGGGGCTGCTAGGCGGTTCGGCGGGGTTGCACAAGGGCTGGTGCGGAGGTTCCGGTTGCGCCGCGGCAAAGCCGCGTCGTCGGTCGGCGCTTTGGCGCCGCAGGCCGGCCGCGCTCGGAGCCGCGCAATAGCCTCGCTATTGCGGCGTACGCGCGGCGCTGGTGGGCCCGGCAGGACTTGAACCCGCAACCTAGCCGTTATGAGCGGCCAGCTCTAACCAGTTGAGCTACAGGCCCCCCAGCATCGGCGGCGATAGCGGAGGAAGGCGGCGCGCGGCAACCCGTCTGCGTTCCGCAAACGAAAAGGGCGCCCCTTTTCAGGGGCGCCCCTCGTGTCTCTCTCCCGATCCGCGAACGGGCCGGGAAGGAAATTACATCGCGTTGGTCGCGTTGGTCTCGACCGTCACGTTCTCGACCGGCGCAGCGTTCTCGGTCACGTTCTCGTAAACGGCGACGTTCGCCTCTTCGACAACGGTGTTCTCGACGATGGTGGTGTTGTTCGTGGCAGTAGGCGTGCAAGCCGCAAGCGTCATCAGGCCGGCGGTAGCAGCAACGATGAGAATCTTCATTTTGGTTGCTCCAATGGAAACCATAGTTTCGCGGCCGACCCGAATGCCGACGCGAGATTTTTCAATAGCGGTCGTTACGGGCGCGTCAATCACGAATCGTCGCAGTGCGGCATATTGAACAAGATTTCGCCGCATTTCAGGGTCTGGTGGGGCCGCAACCGTAACGAAAAGGGCGCTCCCTTTCGGGAGCGCCCTTCGCATATCCTCCCGGTCCGCGAGCGGACCAGGGCGGAATTACATGGCGTTGCCGGTCGCGTTCATGTCGGCGGTGTTCTCCATCGCCGGCGTCGCGTTGTCGATCGCGGTCTCGGTCGCATTCTCGTAGATCGAGACATTCGCCTCTTCCACGGTCGTGTTCTCGACGATGGTGGTGTTGTTGGTCGCGGTGGGCGTGCAAGCCGCAAGCGTCATGAGACCGGCGGTGGCGGCAACGATGAGAATCTTCATGTGGTAGCTCCAAAAGCAGTGGTCGCTACCGGCCCTAGTGCCGTCGCGCGCCCGTTTCCCATAACGGCAGGTGCAATTCCGTCAATCGCAAATTCATGGCAGGGCAATGTAATTGCCCGGTTTTTGCCGGCTTGGCGCCATCTCTCAGCCATGAATTCCAACGGTTTTTCGCCGATTGTTGCGGCCTCGCACCCGTGAATGCTGCAATGCAATAAAATTCGATTCGCGTGTCAGGGCTTCGGCGTTACCGGCCCGATCTCCTCGGGCGCGTTGGCGACGATCGCCAGCATCGCGGTCCATGCCGCGACATTCTGACGAAGCTGCTCGGGATCGACTTTGTCGAGCGTATCGTCGGGCGTGTGATGCAGGTCGAAATAGCGCGTGCCCGATTGCGAGAGATCGACCGCGGCGACTCCGGTCCGCAGGATCGGGCCGATATCGGTGCCGTCGCCCGCCGCGTCCTTGCCGCGAACGATGCCCATCGCGCCCAGCGCGACGTTCAGCCGGTCGCCGATCGCCTTGGCGCTGTCGGGCAGGTTCACGTCGAACTTCCATACGCGATCCGCGCCGAAATCCGATTCGGCGGCGAGCACGTGGCGCTCGTCCTTATGCGCCTTGGCATAAGCGTCGCCGCCGAAGCCGCCGGGTTCCTCGGCACCGAACCAGACCACGCGAATCGTGCGGCGCGGCTGGCCCGCATCCATGATTCGCTTGGCGGCGGCTGCGGTGATCGCCACGCCGGTTGCGTCGTCGATCGCCCCGGTGCCCAGATCCCAGCTGTCGAGGTGGCCACCGACCAGCACGATGCCCGCGGCCGGATCGCTGCCGGGCACTTCGGCGATGACGTTGCCCGATTCGCCTTCGCCCAGGAACTTCGGCGTCAGCAGCAGATGGATGCGCACCGGCTGCCCGCGCTTGAAGATGCGGACGAGCTGGTCCGAATCGGGCAGGCTCAGCGCGGCGGCGGGGATCGGGGTGAAGCCCTTGTCCCAATTGGTGCCGCCGGTATGCGGGTTGCGGTGATTATCGGTGCCGGCCGAGCGGATCAGCACGGCGACCGCGCCCTTCTTCGCCGCGATCTGCGGGCCGACGCGGCGCGGCTGGCCGAACGGGCCATAGCCCGAACCATCCTGATTGGCCTGCATGTTGTGGCTGATGAAGGCGATCTTGCCCTTCAGGCTGCCGTCGGGCGCGGCCTGCAGATCGGCGAGCGTCGGGAAATAGACGACCTCGGCATCCACGCCCTTGGGTCCGGTGGTCCCCGAATTGCCCAGCGCCGCGATCACGAGCTTCTGCGGGAAGGGGCTGAGCACCGTAACGCTCTCTTCGCCGCGCACCCACACCGGCATCTTGAAGGTCTCGATCCGCACGTTCTGGAAGCCCAGCGCCTTGAGCTTCACCACCGCCCACGCACGCCCCCGCGCCTCGGCCTCGGTCGCGGCGAGCCGCTGGCCGACTTCGGTGGTCAGCCCTTCGGTGATGTCCCAGGCGAAGTCGTCCTTGAGCGCGGCGTCGCGCAGCTCGGCGACCGTGGGCGCGGTCTGGGCGAAAGCGGGGAGGGGCAGGGCGAGCGCGGCTACGGCCGCGAGCAACAGGCATCTGGTCATGCCGAAGCTGCTAGACCCGGGCGATCGCTTTGCCAATCCGCCTCACTCGCCGCGTTGCTTACGCATCTCCGCGAGGATGCGCAGCCGCTCCTCGTCCCGCGCGCGTTCGGCGGCGCGTTCGCGTTCCGCGCTTTCGCGGCTCAGCTGGATGGTGCGCAGATATTCCTCGGGAAGCGGCCTGTACGCCAGCCGTCCGATCTCAGCGAGCGCGTCGGCATGGCTGCCTTCGAATCCTGTGCTGGTCCAGCCCGCGGGAATCGCGCCGCCCGCCGGCACCATCGAATATTGCTGCTCGCCGTTGACCACGACGACAAACGCCTGTTCCATCATTGCACTCCCTCTCGATCCCATCCGCGCCGCGTTTGCCAATGCGCCGGTGCAACGCTACATGCCCGGCGACCTTTCAGACAGCCAGATTTATCGACGGAGACCTCCCAGTGGCCGCGCAATACGCCTTTGTCATGAAGGACATGACCAAGACCTTCCCCGGCGCCCCCAAGCCGGTGCTGAGCAACATCAACCTGCAATTCTATCAGGGCGCCAAGATCGGCATCGTCGGCCCCAACGGCGCCGGCAAGTCGACGCTGATGAAGATCATGGCGGGCGTGGACAAGGATTACACCGGCGAGGCGTGGCCTGGCGAATATATCACCGTCGGCTATCTCGAGCAGGAGCCCCAGCTCGATCCGACCAAGACCGTGCTCGAAAACGTCAAGGAAGGCGCGCGCGAAACCGCGGATCTGGTCGATCGCTTCAACGCGATCACCGCGGAGATGGGCGATCCCAAGGACGACACCGATTTCGACGCGCTGATGGAGGAGATGGGCGATCTTCAGGGCAAGATCGACGCGGTCGATGGCTGGACGCTCGACAACCAGCTCGAAGTCGCGATGGAGGCCCTGCGCTGCCCGCCGGGCGACTGGCCGGTCGAGAGCCTATCGGGCGGTGAGAAGCGCCGCATCGCGCTCACCCGGCTGCTGATCCAGAAGCCGTCGATCCTGCTGCTCGATGAGCCCACCAACCACCTCGATGCCGAGAGCGTCGAATGGCTGGAAAACCATCTCAAGGAATATGCCGGCGCGGTGCTGATGATCACCCACGATCGCTATTTCCTCGATAACGTCGTCGGCTGGATCCTCGAAATCGATCGCGGGAAGTATTTCCCGTACGAGGGCAATTACTCGACCTATCTCGAGAAGAAATCGAAGCGCCTCGAGCAGGAGGAGCGCGAGGAATCGAGCCGGCAGACCGCGATCAAGAACGAGCTCGAATGGATCCGCCAGGGCGCCAAGGCGCGCCAGACCAAGTCCAAGGCGCGTATCGCCAAGTTCGACCAGCTCGTCGAAACCCAGAAGAACCGCAAGCCGAGCAGCGGCCAGATCGTCATCCAGGTGCCCGAGCGTCTGGGCGGCAAGGTGATCGAGGTCGAGAATGTCTCCAAGGCCTATGGCGACAAATTGCTGTTCGAGAATCTGTCGTTCACGCTGCCCGCGGGCGGGATCGTCGGCGTGATCGGTCCGAACGGCGCCGGCAAATCGACCTTGTTCAAGATGATCACCGGGCAGGAGACGCCCGATAGCGGCACGATCGAAATGGGCTCGACCGTGCGCCTGGGCTATGTCGATCAGAGCCGCGATCACCTCGATCCCACCAAGAACGTCTGGGAGGAGATCTCGGACGGGCTCGATTACATGAAGGTCAACGGCCACGATGCCTCGACCCGAGCCTATGTCGGCGCGTTCAACTTCAAGGGCCCGGACCAGCAGAAGAACGTCGGCAAGCTATCGGGCGGCGAGCGCAACCGCGTGAACATCGCCAAGATGCTCAAGCGCGGTGGCAACGTCCTGCTGCTCGACGAGCCGACCAACGATCTCGACGTCGAAACGCTCGGCGCACTCGAGGAAGCGATCGAGAATTTCGCGGGCTGCGCGGTGGTGATCAGCCATGATCGCTTCTTCCTCGATCGCCTGGCGACGCATATTTTGGCGTTCGAGGGGAACTCGCACGTGGAATGGTTCGAGGGGAATTTCGAGAGCTACGAGGAGGATAAGCGCCGCCGCCTGGGCGATGCGGCCGATCGGCCTACTGCGCTGTCGTATAAGAAGCTTACGCGGTGACCCCGCTCGGGGCGCATGCTTCCTGATGGGGCGCAAGGCGCCCGGGTTCGGCGACACGCTCGGCGAATGGCTGGTTGCCGAAGGGATTGCGCCTGACAGTATCGGAACCGAGGGCATCTCCGACGTGCCACGGGTACGGGCGATCCTGATAGAGGCGGCCAGCGAGCGGCGCGCGGTGAGCTATTCGGAGTTGCTGGGGGCGCTGGGCCACCGCTTCACGCGTCCGAAGATGCGAGCCGTCTGCAAGACCCTCGATGCGATCGACGCAGTCGCGTCGGCGGCGGGCGAGCCGGAACTGGCCGTACTGGTGGTTCGTGAAAGTGATTGCCTTCCGGGGCAGGGATGGTGGACCGGTGCGGCGGAGCGCTATGGCTACGAGGGCGAGTGGACCGGGTCCGCTGCTGCTCGACTGGTGGCGCAGCTACAGGAAAAAGCGTTCGATCACTGGCGATCTGCGATCAATGGCTAATCCAGTCCCGCCGTATCCACCGCCAGCCCGTCGATCGCCACCGCACAAAGCCGCTCCCCGAAAAGCACATCGAGCTGGCCATCATAGCCACTGCCGTCGCCGCGCGGATTGGTGTGGAGCAGGACGCGGTTCTCGTTGAGATCGACTACCCAATATTCGGGTACGCCGGCTTGGGCGTAGAGGTCCGCCTTGCGGCCGAGATCGGTCTCGAGCGTGCTGTCCGAGACCTCGATCAGCAGCGCGACGGTCTCGACCGGGACAACGCCTGAGCCGCGATAGCTGGTCAGGACGATGTCGGGTTCGGGCAGTGAGCCGTCATCCAGGCGAACAGAGGCTTCGACTTGCGGCTCGAACGGCGAGCCAAGCGCCTGCAGCGCATTGCCGATTCGAACAGCCAGTCGTGTCTTGACCCGCGAATGCCGCGAGTGCTGCGCGTTCATGACAAGGATTTCCCCCTCGATCAGTTCGCTCTTGGCATAGGCGTCGAACAGTCCCTGCGCGCACAGAGCGAGAAACTGGTCGACGGTGAAGCGAAATGGCGTGCCCGTCGTAGCCGAAGCTTGAACCTGGTGATTCACTGGCTCCGTCCTTTCGTCTCGCGAACCTCGCCAAGCCTATCATAGGCCGCCGGTCCGCAAAAGCCGCGGTGGCGTCCAACCTACCCCGCAACCACGCCGCTCCCGCGCTTCACAGGATACCGGTCAGGCGCGGGTCGTCCGGGCGCATCGCGACGATGTTGGGCTGGAAGCCCCTCGGCCCGTGGACCAGCTCGGTGACGATGATCTCGTCCTCGGGCAGGATACCCAGGTCGATCTCGCGGTCGTGCATGACCGCGAGGACGTGATGGCCCGTGTAGATGATGATCTGCACCTCGGCCGCCGGGTAGATCATCGCCCACATCATGATCTCGCTGTAATAGGGCTCGGCGCGCCAGGCATCCGCGCGGTCGGGATCGACGTTGATCGCGATGCGGTTGCGATCGAGGCCCCATACGACGATCATGCCGCTGACATTGGGGCGCCAATGCTCGCCGAGCGCCGGCCGCGTCAGATAGCCGCAGAAGAAGTTCCGGCATGGATTCGGGCGCGTCGGATGGATCGTGCAGCCCACGCCGGTCTCGCATTTGACGCACCAGGTGCAGCGCGGCTTGGCAATTTCCTCGATAGCGAGCAGTTTGCAGCACAGGGTGCAGCCGTCGCACTGGCGGCCGGTTTCGGGGAGCGTTTCAAGAGCCATGCCGCTTCTATGCATGCCCGCTAAATCGGATCAACCGATCCCTCTGTGGAGCGATAAGCGGGCATGACCGGCTGGATCGCCGCGAACCGCATCCGCATCGCCGCGCTGGCGATCGTCCTCGCAATCTTCGCCGCCCCGGTGCTGGCGTTGCTGTGGATGACCGCCGTCCCCGGCCAATCCTATGCCGGCCCGCTACCGCCGCTCACCTCCGGCGAGGCGCAGACCGCCCAGCGCCTGCGCGCCCACGTCGAAACGATCGCCGCCCAACCCCATAACGCCGGCCATCCCGAGGCGCTGGAGGCCGCCGCGCTCTATCTCGAGCGGCAACTCGCCGCGATGGGCTATGCGGTGGCGCGCCAGCCGTTCGACGACGGCCATGTCCGCAACCTCGAGGTCGTGATCGAGCCCACCGATCCCGCGGCGCAGACTCTGGTGATCGGCGCGCATTACGACAGTGCCTTCACCGCGCCCGGCGCAAATGACAACGCCAGCGGCACCGCTGCGGTGCTGGAACTGGCCCGCAATCTTGCCGATCTGCGCGGGCATTCCGCGATGCGCATCCGGCTGGCGCTGTTCGTCAACGAGGAGCCACCGTTCTTCCAGACCGGTCGCATGGGCGGTCTGGTCTATGCCGACCGGTTGAAAGCATCGGGCGAGCGCGTCGCGGGCATGTTCTCGCTCGAAACGCTCGGCTGGTTCAGCGACTGGCCCGGCAGCCAGCGGTATCCCTTCCCGCTCGACATGCTCTATCCGCGCACCGGCGATTTCGTCGCATTCGTCGGCACCACCGGATCGCGGTCTTTGGTCCGCAAGACGGTCGGCGCCTTCCGCGCGGTCGCCAAATTCCCCAGCGTCGGCGGCACCGCGCCGGGCTTCGTCCAGGGGATCGACTGGTCGGATCACTGGGCGTTCGCGCGCGCCGGCTTCCTCGCGCTGATGGTCACCGACACCGCGCCGTTCCGCTATCCTTATTATCACAGCGTCGAGGACACGCCCGACAAGGTGGATTACGAACGGCTTGCGCGTGTAGTCAGCGGGCTGGAGCAGGTGATACGGCACTGGCGATGACCCATGATTCTGCGCTCCTCACCCGCGCCTACGCACTCGCGCTGAAGTCCTACGACGAGGGCGGCTGCCCGATCGGATCGGTGCTGGCGCGTGGGAGCGAAATCCTCGGCGAGGGCCACAACCAGCGTGTCCAGAAGGGCGACCCGATCGCGCACGGCGAGATGGATGCGCTTCGCAACGCCGGTCGTCAGCGAAGTTACGCGGGCACGACGCTCTATACCTCGCTCAGCCCGTGCATGATGTGCGCGGGGACGATCGTGCAGTTCGGCATTCCGCATGTCGTGGTGGCCGAGAATGCCAATTTCGGCGGCAACGAGGAATTCCTGCGTTCGCGCGGGGTGCAGGTCGAGATCGTCGATGACCAGCGCTGCATCGAATTGATGCGAAGGTTCATTGCCGAGCAACCCGCATTGTGGAACGAGGATATCGCCGAGGCGTGACGTCGGCGCTCTCGGGGGAATGAACATGCGGCGCGCGATGATCGTGTGGCTGGCGGTGCCTTTGGCGGCGGCCATCCCCGCCTCCGCTCAGACCTATTACGAAGATTGGGAAGCAGCGCCTTGGCAGGTCTATCAAGAGGACGACAGCTGCTGGCTGGCCTATACGCCGGCCAAGGGTCATGCGGTCGTGGTCTCGGTCTCGGAGGATCGGTATGATTTCTACGTCGGCGTGGTTCGGTCGGACTGGACTTGGGTTGTCGACAAGGGGAGATATTCGATCCGCGTGCGGTTCGGGAAATTCGACGAGCTGGAATTCGGCCAAGGGAACGATGGGCCGGGCGTGGCGGTGTCCTATCCCGCATTTCGCAGCCGTGGGCTGAAGGCGATTCTTTCGGCACGCACGCTGACCATCGGCGTGCAGGCCAAATATCAGGACAAGATCGATCTCGATCCCACCGCGCTGCGCGAGTTCGGCATCTGCGCGAACGGCATCAAGGCCTACGAGGGCTAGCGCCGCGCCGCCGCGCTGGCCGCCCGCGCTTTCTCGAACTCGAAGCCCGGCGTCCACTGCGGCCAGGCCCGCTGGTTCGCAATAACCTTGCCCATCGTGTAGAATAGATCGACGTCCGCCGCCGCGCCGCGCAGGTCCCAGCCCGCGTCCCAGGCGTCGCAGCCCTTGTGGTAGCAGGCCATATAGCCATCTAGCCACTTCTGCCCCGCCTCGGTGCCGCCCGCGACGAGATCGGGCGCGCCGCCCAATTGCATGATCAGCAGCGACGGCACCCCGCGCCGAGCGACCGAGAAATGGTCCGCCCGGAAAAACAGCCCGCGCTCCGAGAAGGTCTCCGGCGTTACTACGCGGCCCTGCGCCCTGGCGGCATCCGCCAGCAAGCCGTCGAGCGAGGAATTGCCGTTGCCGACCAGCACGACGTTCTTCGAAGGACCCGCCGCATTGAGGATATCGAGCGTCAGATTGGCCGCGGTGGTCTCCAGCGGATAGACCGGATGGCTGCCATAATATTCGGAGCCGAGCAGCCCGCGCTCCTCGCCCGTCCAGAATGCGAACACTAGGCTGCGGTCCGGCTGCGGACCCGCCTTATATTGCCGCGCGAGCTCGAGCACCCCGGCGACGCCCAGCCCGTCGTCGTTCGCGCCCGGGCGGATCGTGCCGTCGCTGGCCTTGCCATAGGCATCCCAATGCGCGCCGAACATCACCGTCTCGCCCGAATGGCGCTTGCCCGGCAGCTTCGCCAGCACGTTGCGGCTCTCGATCCGTTCGGCGGTCACGCCCAGGTCGGCGCTGAACCGCGCAGGGATGCGCACCGGCTTGAACCCCGCCGACCGCGCCTGCACCCGCAGCGTATCGAGGTTCAGCCCGGCCTCGGCGAACAGGCGGTTGGCGGTGTCGTGCTCGATCCATCCCTGGAAGGCGAGGCCCTTGGCATCGGGCCCGCGATCGATCGCGTAATTCTCGCCGTTATTCGCGTTGGCGGTGCTCCACGGATAACCCGCGCCGCCGGTATCGTGGACGATCAGCGCGCCCGCCGCGCCGCGCCGCGCGGCTTCGTCGAACTTGTAGGTCCAGCGCCCGTAATAGGTCATGCGCTTGCCGCCGAAACGGCCAAAGGCGTCCTCGCCCCGCACCGCCTCGAAATCGGGATCGTTGACGAGGAACACCAAGACCGCGCCGGTCAGGTCCATTCCCTTGAAATCATCCCATTTCGCTTCGGGCGCGTCGGTGCCGTAGCCGACGAAGACGAGGTGGGTGGCGACCTGGATCCGGCTGGCGAACCGGGTGGTGGTGAGGTTGATGTCCTTGCCCGGCGTCAGCGGGGTCTTGCCCCACGTCACCGTTTCGCCGGCGGGGGTGACGATACGGGTGTGGATCATCGGCACGCGCTGGGTCCATTGCCCGTCGGGCCCGCCCGGCTCCAGCCCCAGCGCCTTGAAGCGATCGATCAGATAGGCGACCGTCTTCTCCTCGCCCGCCGTGCCGGGATTGCGCCCCTCGAACGCGTCTGAGGCCAGCACCTTGACCGTATCGGACAGCGCCGCCGGATCGGTCTGGGCATGGGCGGGCGCCGCCAGCAGGGCGAGCAGCGGCAAGGCGAGGAAACGCATCATCGGACAATAATCCCGGCTTGGTGAAGGGTCAGGGCTTGCCGCGCTGCGCGTCGACGCTCCACGCGCCGCCGCCCGCAGCCGCGAGATACAGGAAGATGAAGCAGTACAGCAGGATCGCCTCGCCGCCATTCGCGGCGGGGTACAGGCCCTTGGGTGCGTGCGCCATGAAATAGCCCACCGCGCACATGCCCGATGCGATGAACGCCACCGGGCGCGTGAACAGCCCGATGAGCAGCAGCGCGCCGCCCACGGTCTCGATCGTGGCGGCGGCGGTCAGCACCGGATTGAGTGGCATCGGGAACGGCATCGGGAAGCCGAAGAACTTGGACAGGCCATGCTGCAGGAAGGCAAGCGCCGCGACGATGCGCAGGACGCTCAGCAGGCGAGGGGACCAGCTTGCGGGGATCGGCATGCATATTCTCCAGATAACGATACCGGAACGTTCCACAGGCGTTAGCCGCGGTCAAATCCCCTTGCGGAAACGGATCGTTTCCAGCGCCCAGCTGCCGCCGCCAGCCGCCGCGAGATAGAGGAAGACGAAGCAATACAGCATCGCCGACTCGCCGCCGTTCTTCGCCGGAAAGAAGCTCTCCGGCGCGTGCACCCAGAAATAGGCTACCGCCATCTGGCCGGAGAGCAGGAACGCCAGCGGCCGGGTGAAAAGCCCCAGCACCAGCAGCAATCCGCCGCCCGCCTCGAGGATGCCCAGCGGCAGGGTCAGCGCGTCGGGCGGCCCGCCGAATTGCGGAAAGCCGAACAATTTGGCGGTGCCATGCTGCATGAAGCAAAGCGCCACCGCGATCCGCATCACGCTGAGCATCGGCCCGGACCAGTTCGCGGGTATCGGCATGGTTCTCTCCCCTAAGGAATAGGGGAAGCTCCCATGCCGCCGTCAGCCGGTCAACGCCCGATCCTTTTCGCTGTCCGTGCTCCGGCGAAGGCGGAGCGTTGGCGATCGGCAGACGCCAGCCTGCCAAGGCTCCGGTCTTCGCCGGAGCACGATTCCCGTCGAACGGGCACCCTACGCCCGCAGCCGCTTGGTGAAGCCCTTGCCCGGCCGATCGGTATCCACATGCGCCTCGACGTGCTCGACCCGCGCCAGCGGCGGGCCTTGGCGGCAGGCCTCGACCAATGCCGTCAGCGCGTCGTCCTCGCCGTCAGCCAATATTTCGACCCGCCCGTCGTTCAGATTGCGCACCCAGCCGCGCAGACCGAGCTTTTGTGCAGTGCGCACGGTCCAGTCGCGATAGCTGACTGCCTGCACACGCCCCGACACCAAAATACGCTGTGTCGTCATAAACCCCTCGCTCACTCCCGCCGCAGAACATCGCGACGGAATGCGGGTGTAGCATGCGGGAGAGGGGAGACACGCACGGCAAACCGCCGCCTGCCGCAACTGCGGCAAATTCCGTCGCTTTCAGCGATATGTGACCGCGGTCACCTCGAACTCTCGCTCGCCGCCGGGCAACATGACCTTGCGCAAATCGCCCACTGCCGCCCCGCGCAGTGCCCGCGCGAACGGCGAGTTCCAGCCGACCCGCCCGGCGTTCGCATCGGCCTCGTCATCGCCGACCAAAGTGAGCACCCGCTCGTTATCGTCCTCGTCCGCGACCGTAACGGTGGCCCCGAACCACGCCCGCGCCTTGTCCGGCTGCTGCGCCGGATCGACCACCTTCGCCGCCTTCATCCGCCTGGCGAGGAACCCCAGCCGCCGGTCGATCTCGCGCAGCCTTTTACGGCCGTAGATGTAATCGCCATTCTCGGATCGGTCGCCATTGCCCGCCGCCCAGCTGATCACCTCGACCAGCTTCGGGCGCTCGCCCGAGAGCAAAACGTCATACTCCGCCTTGAGCGCGGAATAGCCGGCGGGGGTGATGTAATTGGGGCGGTCCATCAATCTTGTCCGTCATCCCGGCGAAGGCCGGCATCTCCCGGTTATAGCGCATGCCCTTGCCGCATGAGATCCCGGCTTTCGCCGGAATGACGGAAGCGCCTCAGCCCGGCTTCCTTTTCCCCAGATACCACGACAAATTCGAAGGCCCCTGGCTCCGCGCGCGCTGCGGGTTGAGCAGGTCGTAGACCACGGCATTCTCCAGCACGCGCTGTACGTAATTCTTGGTCTCGAAGATCGGGATCTGCTCGATCCAGCGGACCATGTCGCCGCCGGGCAGCCGCGGGTCGCCGTTCGCCGCGAGCCATTTGTTCACGTTGCCCGGCCCGGCGTTATACGCCGCCACTGCCAGCGGATAGCTGCCGTAGATGCCGAACATCCGCTGGAAATAGGAGGAGCCCAGGTTGATATTGTAATCGGTATCCACTGTCAGCGAATCCCGGTTGTAGCTCATGCCCAATTTGCCCGCGGTCTCGCGCGCGGTGCCGGGCATCAGCTGCATCAGCCCGCGCGCGCCGGCGTGGCTTACCGCGGCGCGATCGAACTGGCTCTCCTGGCGCGCGATCGCATGGATGATCGTCCAGTAATTCTGCTGCGCCTCGGGCACGCGCACCGAAGGGTAGCCCGCCGCGGTATAGTCCGAAAAGCCATTCTCCAGCGCGCTGCGGCCGACCATCACGCCGAGATCGGGGCGCCCGATCGCGCGGCTCAGTTCGGCGGCAAGGACATGGTCGCTGTCGCTGGTGGCGTCCTTGGCGATCTGGCGGATGAAGATGCCCTGATCGGCGTAATTGTTCATCGTCCCGAGCATCTGCGCCGCGCGCACCGTCTCGCGGCGGTAGAAAGCGTCGCGCACCGCTGGATCGGCGACGCGGGCGTTGAAATCGGGCGGGCGGCGCAGCCCGCGCCCCAACCGTTCGGTGGCGAGCTGGCCGTAATAGAGATCGGGGAAACCCGCCGCCTTCTCGTAATACGCGTTCGACGTCGCAACCTCGCCGGCCGCTTCGGCCGCGCGGCCCGCCCAGTACAGGCCCTTGGAATTGGTCTGCGGCGTCTTCGATCCGTGGCCATAGCGGTCGAACATGCCGATCGCGTCGCGCGGGCGGGCGAGCTGATAGAGCGCCATATTGCCCGCCAGCCACGTCAGGCTGGTGTAGTCGTCGCGCTCGCCATAGGGCCGGTCGCTGACATCGGTGCCCGCCGGATAGGCGTCGTCGACCTGCGAAGCGATGCGATAGGCGGTGTCATACTGCCCGTCCGCCGCCGCGCCCTGCGCCGCCGCGAGCAATACCTCATACCATTTCTCGACCTGCCCCGGCCGCGACACCAGATTGCGCGGCTGGGCGAGATACGACCGCGCCGCCATCCCCTGGCCGCTCTCGCGAAGCCAGCGCGCGCGATCGGCGATAAAGCCCGGATCGTTCCGCCCCAGCGCCATCGCTGCCGCGCCCTTGGCATCCGCGTCCACCGCCTTGGTCCGGAACGCGATCCGCGCCTCGAACACCGGGCGCCTGGCCGCCGAGGTCATCATCAGCTGTCGCGCGGCGAGGGTGGTCGCGCCCTGCCACAGCAGCATGTCCTCGCGGGTGTCATGATCGTCGAGCGTCAGCGCGCCCGCGAACGCGCCAAGCAATTTCGCCTCGTCGGCGGGCCGCAGCACGCCCATGCGCCACGCCCGCCGCGCCTGTTGCTCGCCTTCGCCGGTGCGGCCTTGCGCCACCAAAGCCTCGGCGTAGCGCAAATTGCCCGCGGGGGTCAGCGGCGGGAAGCGCTCGAAGAAGCGCGCCACCAGCGCTGGCGCCCAGGTACCGGTGTCGAGCACCGTCTCCGCCGCCGCGCGCCGCCCGGTCTCGCCCGGCCAGCCGGGGTGGAGCAGCAGGAAATTGGCATAATCGGCGAAGGGGAAATTGTCCGATTGCTGCAGCCGGGTCCATTCGGCCATCACCCCGGTCAATTCGGTCGACTGGATATAGGAAGGCGCGGCCTGCGGCGGCCCGCGCTCGACCACCTGCTTGTACCAGGCGATCTGCTCCTGCGTCATCTGCGACGACGCGGCCAGGCCCGAAACGCCCGCAAGCAACAACGCGCTCTTGATCACCGGAGCCAGCATGGTGGACACGATACCGAATCCCGCTCTATCTGCCAGCCCTCATTTTCCAACATTAGGGATGATTTCGGGATTATGTTCTCCGGCTCGATTCCGGCGCTGGTGACGCCATTCCGAAACGGCGCCTTTGCGGAAAGCGATTTCCGCGATCTGATCGATTGGCAGATCGATCAGGGGTCGTCGGCGCTCGTCCCCTGCGGCACCACCGGCGAGTCCGCGACCATGCCCAAGGGGGAGCATTTCGAGGTGGTTCGCGTCTGCGTCGATCAGGCGAAGGGCAGGGTGCCTGTGATCGCCGGCACCGGCTCCAACGACACCGCGGTCGCCATCGCCAACTGCAGGGAAGCGATGGACGCCGGCGCCGACGCGGTGCTGATGGTCCCGCCCTATTACAACCGCCCGAGCCAGGAAGGCATCTTCCGCCATTTCGAAGCCGTCCAGGCGGCGTGCGACCTGCCGATCGTGCTGTACAACGTCCCCGGCCGCACCGTGACCGACATCCAGCCCGAGACGCTGATCCGCATCGTCCAGGCCTTCCCGGACAAGTTCGTGGGCGTGAAGGACGCCACCGGCGACCTCGCCCGCGTCTCCACCCACCGCGCCGCGCTCGGCGAGGGCTTCGCCCAGATCAGCGGCAACGACGATCTCGCGCTCGCGTATAATGCAATGGGCGGGGTAGGCTGCATCTCGGTCACCGCCAATGTCGCGCCCCGGCTCTGCGCCGATTTCCAGGCGGCCTGCGCGGCAGGGGACTCTGCGGCGGCGCTGGCACTCCACGACCGCCTGTTCGCGCTCCACGTGGCGATGTTCAGCGACGCCTCTCCGGGGCCGGTGAAATACGCGCTGAGCAAGGTCCGGGCGGGCTTCCCGACCGAGTTGCGCCTGCCGATGGTCGAGCCGTGCGCGGCGAGCAGGGTGGCGATGGATGCGGCGCTGGCGAGCGCCGGGCTGGTCTAATTCTTAGCCCCTCCCCTTCAGGGGAGGGGTTGGGGTGGGGCCTGTCCTCATTGCCGTCGGTCTCGCTCGGCGGCGGATTCGTTTCATACGCGCCTGACCTGAAGGGCTGCATGTCAGACGGCGCCACCCCCGATGAGGCGCTGCGCCACATCTACGACGCCATCGGCTGCTGGATCGACGCTGCACGCGAAAGCGGCACCATCGTCCCCGCACCGGAGGCCCCCCGCCAATATGCCTGAGGCAAAGCGCTTCCCCTTTGCCCATTCCGTCCCTACATCGCGCCCTCCATGGCCCGTCCCCGTCCCGCAACCGAGAAAGTCAAAACCGTCGCCGAGAACCGGCGCGCGCGGTATGAGTATTTCATCGAGAAGGTCTATGAGGCCGGAATCGCGCTGACCGGCACCGAAGTGAAATCGCTGCGCGGCGGCGAGGGGACGATCGCCGAGGCCTATGCCGAGGTCAAGGAAGGCCAGGTCTGGCTGGTCAACGCCAACATCCCCGAATTCAGCCATGGCAACCGATTCAACCATGTGCCGAAGCGTCCCCGTAAATTGCTCCTTCATGAGCGTGAAATAAACAAGCTGCACGGCGCGGTGGCGCGCGAGGGGATGACCCTCGTGCCGCTGTCGATTTATTTCAACGGGCAGGGGCGGGCGAAGGTCGAGCTCGCGCTCGCCAAGGGCAAGAAGACGCATGACAAGCGCGAAACGGTCAAGGACCGCGACTGGAAACGCGATCAGCAGCGGATCATGCGCGACCGTGGCTGATGCCACGTCTTCCAGAAATCCGATCGACCCTCCCGCGAAGAACCGCGTGCTGCGAATCATCGACAAGGCGATGCCTACGAGGGAGTCGGTCGCGGAAAACCGCTGGTTGCGGCCAGTCGCGGAGCGCGTGCTGCATTCGTCGCTGTGGCGTTTCACCCGCCGTTCGGTTCCGCGCGGGGTCGCGCTGGGCATGGTCACCGGCATATTGGTGCCGATGGGGCAGATCCCGGCCTCAGCACTGTTCGCGCTGCCCTTGCGCGCCAATATTCCCGCTGCCGCGGCGACGACCTTCCTCACCAATCCCTTCACCACGCCGCCGTTGTGGGTCGCGGCCTACTGGCTCGGCAGCTGGATGATCGGCGCGCAGGGGCATGCGCCCGGCGGCGTGCCGGTCGAGCGCGGCTGGGGCGATTGGCTATTGCATCAGGCCGGCCCGGCGACCCTCACGGGACTCGTCACCATCACCGCGGCGCTGACGGTGGTCAGCTATTTCGCAACGCAGCTCGGCTGGCGCTGGTGGATCGCCCGAAAGTGGCGCAAGCGCCAGCAACGGCGCACGGAAATTGCGTAGGAATCGCTGATTTTGAAAGCAAATCCAGGGAGTCGCGGTTCGATTGACGGGCCGTACTATCCGGCTAAGACGGCGCGTTCCGAATTTCCGTAGGGGATTATCATGCGTCTCTCGCTCCTCGCTACCATGCTCGCCAGCTCCGCTTTGCTTTCGTCCTGTGCCATGCATGACGCCAACGCGCCCGTGCCGATGGCGGAAGCCATGCCGCCCGAGCCGACGCCGCCCCCCGCGACTCCGGCCCCCAGGCCCACCTACGGCGATTTCGGCTTCGACGAGGCTGGCATGGACAAGAGCGTCGCGCCCGGCGACAATTTCTACGCGTTCGGCAACGGCAACTGGGCGAAGAACACCCCGATCCCCGCCGACAAGTCGAATTATGGCTCGTTCAACCTGCTCGACGACCTGTCGCACGTCCGCACGCACGAGATCCTCGAGGCCGCCAAGGGCGATCCCAATTCGAAGATCGGCGTCGCCTATGCTTCGTACCTCGACACCGCGACGATCGATGCCAAGGGCCTCGCCCCGATCCAGCCGTGGCTGGACACGATTAAGGGCCTGCGCGGCAAGGCCGGCTATCCCGCATTGCTCGCCCAGGCCGCGCGCAATGGCGTCGGCGGCCCGTTCGGCGCCTATATCGGCCAGGACGACAAGCACCCCGAACTCTATGCGCTCAGCCTCTACCAGTCGGGCCTCGGCATGCCGGACCGCGATTATTACCTCTCGGCCGACCCCAAGCTGGCCGAAACCAGGGCCGCCTATGAAAAGCACGTCACCAACGTGCTGACGCTGGCCGGCGAGCCCAATGCCGCCGCGCGCGCGCATGCGATCGTGCTGTTCGAAACCGGCATCGCCAAGGCGCACTGGACCAACGTCGAGAGCCGCGACGCCAACAAGACCTATAACAAGATGACCGTCGCCGAATTGCAGAAGGCGGCGCCGGGCTTCGATTTCGCCGCGATGTTCGCCGCCGCCGGCGCCAAGGTCGATACCGTCATCGTCGCCCAGCCGAGCGCGATCGCCGGCATCGCCAAGCTGGTCCGCGCCGCGCCGGTCGGCGTGCTGCGCGATCAGTTGCTGGTCCGCAGCATCGATAATTTCGCCGACGTGCTGCCGAGCGCCTTCGACAAGGAGCAGTTCGCTTTCTACGGCACCACGCTGTCGGGCACGCCGCAGCAGCAGGAGCGCTGGAAGCGCGCGGTGGATTTCACCACCGGCAGCCTCGCCGACGATGTGTCGAAGGTCTATGTCGAGAAATATTTCCCGCCCGAGACCAAGGCCGCAGCCGATACGCTCGTCAAGAACGTCATCGCCGCGATGGACCGCCGCATCGACCAGCTCGACTGGATGGCGCCCGAGACCAAGGTCAAGGCGCATGCCAAGCTCGCCGCCTTCACGCCGAAAATCGGCTATCCCAGCCAGTGGCACGATTATTCGGCGCTGACGATCACGGCGGGCGACGCCTTCGGCAACAATCTGCGCGCCAACCAGTGGAGCTATGACGATAATGTCGCCAAGCTCGGCACGCCGATCCGCAAGTGGGAATGGGGCATGACCCCGATGACGATCAACGCCTATGCCAATTTCGGCATGGTCGAGATCGTCTTCCCCGCCGCGATCCTACAGCCGCCGTTCTTCGATCCCAACGCCGATCCTGCGGTCAACTATGGCGGCATCGGCGCGGTGATCGGGCATGAGCTGAGCCACCATTTCGACGATCAGGGCGCCAAGTATAACAACGAAGGCCGCCTGACCGACTGGTGGACCCCCGCCGACGTTGCCGCCTTCAAGGCGCGCACCGACGCGCTCTCGGCGCAGTACGACGCCTATGAGCCGCTCCCCGGCATGCACGTGAAGGGCGCGCTGACGCTCGGCGAGAATGTCGCCGATCTGGCGGGCCTGACGGTAGCCTATGACGCCTACCACCATTCGCTGAACGGCCAGCCGGCCCCGGTGATCAACGGCTATTCGGGCGATCAGCGCTTCTACCTCGGCTGGGCGCAGGTCTGGCGACGCAACTATCGCGAGGCCAATCTCCGCCAGCGGCTGCTCACCGATCCGCACAGCCCGAGCGAGCAGCGCGCCTCGGTGGTCCGCAACCTCGATCCCTGGTACTCGGCCTATGCGCCAACCCCGGACCAGAAATTGTTCCTGGCGCCAGAGAAGCGCGTGAAGATCTGGTGATCTCTTAATCCCCCTCCCGCTTGCGGGAGGGGTTAGGGGAGGGGCCGTCCTCTTCAGCGCATCGCTCGCGGTCACGCCCTCCCCCAACCCCTCCCGTAACCGGGAGGGGAGTTTATCTTGACCCCCGGCGCGCGCCGTCTCACACGAAAATCATGGCGACGCTCCCCGCATCCCCCTCCAAATCCCTGCTGCCGCTCCTCGCCGCAGTCCTCGCCGGCTTCATCGCCGCCGCGATCGTGCTGCTCACCCTCAACGATCGCGCCATCGCGATCGGCTTCGTCGGGGCAGGGCTGATCGCCGCCGGCTCCGTGTTCGCCGCGCGCCGCATGGCCCAGCCCGCCGATACCGGCGAGGCCGCCACCGACTGGTCGGTCGCGCAGGCGCTCGCCTCGGCCAGCGACGACGCGCTCGCGGTCACCGACCGCGCCGGCCGCCTGGTGTGCGCCAACAATCGCTACGAAGCGCTGTTCGCCGGTTTCCCCACACCGCCCGGCCTGCCCGTCAGCGACGCCGCCGCCGCGCGCCTCAACGACGCCGGCCGCGCGGCGTGGCGCGACGGGGAAGGGCGGTGCGACGATCTCCAGGTATTCGGCGCCCCCGTCAGCGCGCGCGTCACTCGCGTCGGCGAGGAGGCCTTGGTCTGGCGCTTCATCGGCATCCAGGCGCTCGATCTCGCCGCGCAGGTCGAAGGCATGATCGCCGGCCACACCGGCGACCGCATGGGCGCCGCCGGCATCATGACCGTGATGGTCTCGCCCGAGGGCCGCATCAAATCGGCCAACCGCGTCTTCCACGCCCGCGCGATGGGCGGGCTCGACACCAATGCCGAGGGCCGCGACTTCGCGCGCTTCCTGATCACCGATTCCTTGGGGCTGGTCCGCTTCGAGCGCGAGGGCCTGACCGGCAATCCCCTGCGCGTCCTCCAGATCCCGTTCCTCGACGGCGAGGATGCGCCGATGCTGGTCGCACTGCTCGACGAGGAGCAGGGCGTCGCCGCCACCCCCGCGATCGGCCCCAGCGCCACCGCGCACGTCCGCTCGCTGATCGCCTTGCTCCCCTCGGGCATCGCCCTCGTCGACCGCGACGGCCGCTTCGTCAGCATGAACGACGCCTTCGTCCGCGCCGCCCGCATCAACGCCGCCGCGCCGCCGCTCTATCCGGGCGACCTGGTCGTGCGCGAGGACAAGGGCGCGCTCGCCGACGCGGTCCGCAAGTTCGGCAGCGGCGCGCCGCAATCGGCCGAAATGACCGTCCGCTTCCTCGATGCGCCCGACGAAGGCGTCGCGATCAAGATCGCCGGCGCCCGCGGCCTCGGTGACGCCGCGGTCCTCATCAGCCTCAAGGACAGTGGCGAGGAGGGCAAGCTCAAGCGCCAGGTCGCGCAGGCGACCAAGATGCAGGCGGTCGGCCAGCTCGCCGGTGGCGTCGCCCACGATTTCAACAATATCCTCACCGCGATCATCGGCCATTGCGACCTGATGCTGATGCGTCATTCCCCCGGCGACAGCGACTACGACGACATCCAGCAGATCCGCGCCAACTCCAACCGCGCCGCCAGCCTGACGCGCCAGCTCCTGGCCTTCTCGCGCCAGCAGACGCTGCGCCCGCAAATCCTCCAGCTCCCCGACGTCATCTCCGAAGTCTCGAACCTGCTCAAGCGCCTGCTCGGCGAGACCGTCCACCTCGACGTCAAGCACGGCCGCAACCTTGGCCCCGTCCGCGCCGATCCCGGTCAGCTCGAGCAGGTGGTCGTCAATCTCGGCGTCAACGCCCGCGACGCGATGCTCACCGCCAACCCCAGCGGCGGCGGCACCCTCACGATTGAGACCATGGCGGTCTCCGCCGCACAGGTCCGCGATCTCGACGATGCGATCCTGCCGGTGGGCGATTACACCGCGCTGCGCATCTCCGACACCGGCACCGGCATCCCGCCCGAGATCGTCGGCAAGATCTTCGAGCCCTTCTTCACCACCAAGGAAGTCGGCAAGGGCACCGGCCTCGGACTCTCCACGGTCTACGGCATCATCAAGCAATCGGGCGGCTTCATCTTCGCGGATAACGGGGAGAATGGCGGGGCGGAGTTCACCATCTACCTGCCCGTCCACGCCGCCGCCGAGGCAACCACCGCCAAGACCCCGATCCCGGTCAAGGAAAAGCCCGCCGACCTTTGGGGCACCGGCACCATCCTCGTGGTCGAGGACGAAGACATGGTCCGCGCCATCGCCGAGCGCGCGCTGACGCGGCAGGGCTATACCGTCCTCACCGCCGAAAACGGCGAGGCCGCGCTCGAATTGCTCGAGACCGAGGCCAAGCCCGACCTGCTCATCTCCGACGTGGTGATGCCGCTGATGGACGGCCCGACGATGGCCCGCCACGTCCGCGCCAGATATCCCGATCTGCCGATCCTGTTCATGTCGGGCTATGCCGAGGAGCAGCTCCGCAAGTCGATCGACCTCGATAATGTCGCCTTCCTGCCCAAACCCTTTTCGGTTCAACAGCTTGCCGAGGCCGCGCGCGACGTTCTGGCTGCGAAATGAGGCTTGGCAATCGGCCCGCGCCATGGCTATGGCGCAAGCGAAATGAACAACGGCTTCAACAAACGTTCACCCGCCTCGCGTCAGGGCGCCACGCATGACCACGCCTAAACGCATCTTGATCGTCGAGGACGAGCCGCTGATCGCGATGATGCTCGAGGATTTCCTCGAGATTCTCGATCACCCGGTCGCCGGCACCGCCGACAATGTCGCCGCCGCGCTTGCGCTGATCGATGCCGGCGGGATCGAAGCCGCGATCCTCGACGTCAATCTGCGCGACGGCGAGCAAAGCTGGCCGATCGCCGACGCGCTCGCCGCCAGGGGCATCCCCTTCGTCCTCGCCACCGGCGGCAGCGGCGATTCGGTAGCCGAAGCCCACCGCGAACGCCCGGTCCTGTCCAAGCCCTTCACGATGGACGGCGTCGAAAAGGCGCTTGCCGGGCTGAACTGACCAGCCTGCGTCGCCCGGCTGGTCAGGCGGCGATGGATTGAGTCGGCTCGCCCGCGTCCCGCGCAGGCAATTCGTCGTCGGCCACGAGCCAGGCACGCGCGTCATCCTCCGCGACGAACAGCTCGATGCGATCCCATCCCGAAAATACTCGCCGCGCCTGGAGCTTGAGCAGGCTTGTGTCGATAACCACCGCCACCCGGTCTCCCGGCAGCACAACGCGATCGAACTGCTGCGCGCTCCGCGCCACATCCTGGGTCTGTACGGCATAGCCGATGGCGTTGAACAGCAGCCTGAGCTTGCCGGCACGCTTGCGCGCCGCCTCTGCTTCGATCCCAAGATCCCGGCGATATTGCTCGACCGTCGTCGCGGTCCAGATGCCGCTGACGCGGACCCCGAGGATGCCGTCTGCGGCGTCGAACTGAAAGCTGTACATCAGGGTTTGCCGTAGTCGTACAAGGTCCTCAACCCTGCATGACCCTAACCCGATCCGCAATCTGGGAGGTGTACGTACCGGCGGGTGAGCCGGATCGTATTTTCAGGTTCGGGCGGCGGTTCATTTGCCCATGGACGCCGCCGCGCCGTCTGTGTCAGCTTGCCGCCATGATACGCCTTGTCACGCGCCGCCGCGCGATCATCGCCGCGGCAATCTTCGCCGCTTTGCTCGTCGCGCTGATTGGACTCTTCCTCATCAGCAAGGCCGCCTGCTTTCAATTGACCGGCACCGCGCCGATCTGCCGCATCGACACGCGGGAAAAGCTGATCGCGCTCACCTTCGACGACGGCCCCACGCCGCAGGGAGTCGACGCGGTCCTTCCCGTCCTCCAGCGCTACGGCGCCCACGCCACTTTCTTTCTCGTCGGCCAGGAAATGGCGAACCACCCCGGCCTCGGCGCCCGCCTGGTCGCCGCCGGCAACGAGCTCGGCAATCACAGCTACACCCACCAGCGCATGGTGGGCCTGTTCCCCGGACCCTATGAGGATGAAATCCGCCGCACCGACGCGCTGCTCCGCAAGGAAGGCGAGGCGCACCCGGTCTTCTTCCGCCCGCCCAACGGCAAGAAGCTCACCGGCCTGCCGATCGCGGTCGATCGCACCGGCTACCGCACGATCACCTGGGACCATGTCGATCCGATGACCGCGGCGAGCCCGCAGGCCTTCGCCGCGATCATCCTCGCGCGGGTAAAGCCCGGCTCGATCGTCGTCCTCCACCCGATGTACCGCACCAGCCAGGTAACGCGCGACGCGCTCCCGCTGATCTTGGATGGGCTGAAGGCGAAGGGATATCGCGCGGTGACGGTCGGCGAATTGCTCAAGCGCGCCGGGAAGTGACGACCCTGGCTGAACGTCTGCAAGCGACACCGAACCGGTATCGCGTTCAACGAACGCCCCATTCCGCCAGGATCGGCCGAACCTGCGCCAATGTCAGCGCCGCTGCAGGATCGTCACCCAAGCGTGGGTCTTTCCCCCAATAATGGATCGATAGCTGGCGCAACGGTGCCCCCGACACCGGTTCGATCTCGTAGGCGATCGTGATCTGCTCGCGAACGCGACCATCGACCGAATCATATTCGCTCGGCCCATTGAACGTCTGCTGCTCGCCGATCCATCGATAGCCATTGGCGGTGCGACGAAATGCGATCGTCCGCTCCCCTCCGGGATTCGGGGAATAGGTGTGGAGCATCGCGTCATACCCGTGGCGCGGCACCGATTCCCATTTTACTTCGCCGGAGATCGTCAGCGGCGTGAAACCATGTTGTGCCCGGTCGAAGCGCGCGGCGGCGCGCCACAGTCCGGCTATGCGTGGGTCTTCGGCCGAGACATCGCGCACCCCCGCAACGGATTGCGCGGCGCCGCACGCGGCAGTGGTCAGCATCACGCCTATGATCAGTCCCGTATGAACGATGGATAGCCGCATGGGCGCAATTTGCCACCGCCACGTTGCAGAGGCCAGCGCGAAAGCCGTGGAATTTCCGTGGAGAAATAATTTCGTTCCGCTCTTGTTCTATGAGAACAAATCCGATACGACCAAATCCAACAGAAACGAATTGGTGGACAACTTCCAGTGGCGAGGGCATCGAAAATGGCGGCATCCCTGAAGGTCATCGACAGCAAAATGGCAGTTTCCAACGACAAGGGCGGAACCGATCGCCAGAAGGCGCTCGAGGCGGCGCTCGCGCAGATCGACCGCGCCTTCGGCAAGGGCAGCGCGATGCGGCTCGGCTCGAAGGAGACGATGCAGGTCGAGGTGATCCCGACCGGCTCGCTCGGTCTCGATATCGCGCTCGGCGTCGGCGGCTTGCCGCGCGGCCGCGTCATCGAAATCTACGGCCCCGAAAGCTCGGGCAAGACCACCCTCGCGCTGCATGTCATCGCCGAGGCGCAGCGCACCGGCGGCACCGCCGCGTTCGTCGATGCCGAGCACGCGCTCGACCCGGTCTATGCCAAGAAGCTCGGGGTCAACATTGACGAATTGATCGTCTCGCAGCCCGATACCGGCGAGCAGGCGCTCGAGATCGTCGACACGCTCGTCCGCTCGAATGCGATCGATGTGTTGGTGGTCGATTCGGTCGCCGCATTGGTTCCCCGTGCCGAGATCGAGGGCGAGATGGGCGACAGCCATGTCGGCCTCCAGGCCCGGCTGATGTCGCAGTCGCTGCGCAAGCTGACCGGCTCGATCAGCCGCTCGCGCTGCATGGTGATCTTCATCAACCAGCTGCGCATGAAGATCGGCGTGATGTACGGCAATCCGGAGACCACCACCGGCGGCAACGCGCTGAAATTCTACGCTTCGGTCCGCCTCGACATCCGCCGCACCGGCCAGATCAAGGACCGCGACGATATCATCGGCAACACCACCCGGGTGAAGGTCGTCAAGAACAAGGTCGCGCCGCCGTTCAAGCAGGTCGAGTTCGACATCATGTACGGCGAAGGAATCTCCAAGATCGGCGAGATTCTCGATCTCGGCGTCAAGGCCGGGCTGGTCGAGAAATCGGGCGCATGGTTCAGCTACGACAGCATCCGCATCGGCCAGGGCCGCGAGAACGCCAAGATTTTCCTCAAGGAAAACATGGATCTCTGCAACCGCCTCGAATCGGCGATCCGCACGCGCACCGAAAAGGTCGCCGAGGAAATGCTGGCCAGCCCCGAGCCCGATGCCGAGGGCAGCGAGGACGATTTGTAAGAAATTCGGCCGCGCCGCCGCGCTTTGCGCGCGGGGCAGCGGTCACGGGACCCGGTTCCCATCGGAAGGCCCGGCGCGACACCAGTCGCGCCGGGCCTTTCCGGCGTTGGGCAAGTTTCCACCGCACTTTATGTGCGATATGCGCAATGTTCGATAAGTTCGCGAAGTCAGGGGAACAGCATGATCACCGTCCACCACCTCGAAAACAGCCGCTCGCAACGCGTCCTCTGGCTGCTCGAGGAGCTTGGCCTCCCCTATGAAGTCGTCCGGTACGAACGCGACAAGAAGACCATGCTCGCCCCGCCCGAGCTCCGCAAAATCCATCCCCTCGGCAAGTCCCCGGTGATCGTCGATGGCTCCAACACCGTCGCCGAGACCGCGGCAATCTGCGAATATCTCGTCGAGAAGGCCGATGGCCGCCTCGGCGCGCCCGCGCACCGCGAGGATGCGCTGCGCTACCGCCATTTCATGCACTATGCCGAAGGCTCGATGATGCCGCCGCTGCTGCTCAAGCTCGTGCTGAGCCGCGTGCCATTGTTCGGCAAGACTGCGATAAAGCGCATCCAGCCGATGATCGACGTCCACCTGAATTGGGTCGAATCCGAACTTGCGGCCCGCGACTGGTTCGCCGGCGACGTATTCACCGCCGCCGACGTGATGATGAGCTTCCCGCTGGAGGCCGCCGTCGCCCGCGCCAACGCCACCCAGGGCCGCCCCCACATCGCTGCCTGGCTCAAGAAAATCCACGCCCGCCCGGCATACCACGCCGCGCTCGCGCGGGGCGGTCCTTATGCCTATGCCTGATCCGGTCGAGGCCTATCGCGGAACGCTGAACGCGGAAACGCGCGCGCTGATCGACGCGCTTCGGGAAATCGCGGCCGCGGCGCATCCACGCCTCACCGAGGGCATCAAATGGAACGCCCCGAGTTTCGCCGTCGATGACGAAGACCGGATCACGCTCGGCGTCGAAAACAAGGGCGGTGTCCGCATGGTGCTCCATCGCGGCGCCAAGGCAAAGGACAATGCCGGCTTCACCTTCGACGATCCCGATCGCCTCGCACGGTGGCCCGCCCGCGATCGCGGCGTCGTCATCCTCAAGGACCGTGCCGCGATCGAAGCGAAGCGCACGGCCCTGATCGACCTGTGTCGCCGCTGGATCGAGCAGACCGCCTGACCTGGTTTCGAGAAGACGGCGCTAGCCCGCGAAGCTCTCGGCGTCCGGCGTCACCGGCGTCTTGATCCCGGCGACTGCGGGTTCGGCTTCCTGCGGCGGATCGAGCTGCCCCTCCCAGCGTGCGACCACCACGCTCGCGACGGCATTGCCGATCACGTTGGTCGCGGTGCGCCCCATGTCGAGGAACTGGTCGACCGCGAGGATCAGCAATATCCCCGCCTCGGGGATGTTGAAGTGCGCCAGCGTGCCGGTGATCACCACCAAGCTCGCGCGCGGCACCCCGGCGATGCCCTTGCTAGTGACCATCAGGATCAGCAGCATCTGGATCATCGTCGGCCAGTCGAGGTGGATGCCATAGGCCTGGGCGATGAAGATCGACGCGAAGGTCATGTACATCATCGAACCGTCGAGGTTGAACGAATAGCCGAGCGGCAGCACGAAGCTGGCGATCTTGGGCGGCACGCCGAACCGGTCGAGCGCGTCGAGCGTGCGCGGATAAGCGGCCTCGGAGGACGCGGTCGAGAAGCCGAGCAGGATCGGATCGCGCAGATAGCGGATCAGCGTCCCCGTGCGCTTGCCGACGATCAGGAAGCAGGCGAGCAGCAGCACCGTCCACAGCACCGCGAGGCCGATGTAGAAGCTGCCCATGAAGAAGGCGAGCTTGGCGACGATGCCCAGCCCCTGCGTCGCCAGCGCCTTGGCGATCGCGCAGAACACCGCGACCGGCGCGAACAGCATGACGTATCCGGTCACTGTCAGCATCACTGTCACCAGCGATTCCAGCCCGCGCACCAGTGGCGCACCCTTCTCGCCCGCCGCGGCGAGGCCGACGCCGAAGAACAGGGAGAAGATCACCAGCTGGAGGATATTGTTGGTCGCCATCGCGTCGATCGCGCTGGTCGGCACGATGTGGATGAAGAATTTCGCCAGATCGAACGCCGAGCGATCGACTCCGCTCGAGGCCGCGACGTCGGGCAGCGGCAGGTTCACGTTCAGCCCCGGCTGGAGCAGATTGACCAGTACCAGACCCAAAGTGAGCGACACCAGGCTCGCGCAGACGAACCAGAAGAACGCCTTCAGCCCGACACGCCCGATCGCGCTGCCCGCGCCCATATGCGCGATGCCGACGACCAGAGTGGAAACCACCAAGGGCGCGATGATCATCTTGATCAGATGCAGGAACATCTGCGTCGGAATGTCGAGATAATAGGCCGCGTCCTTGAGCCGCTGCGCGCCCTCGGGCGTCCCCGACCAGCTGGTGTTGAGCACCCAGCCGAAGCCGCCGCCCAGCAGCAGCGCCAGCAAAATGAACCAGGTAAGTCGCTTGCCCACGTGCGTCCCCTAAATCTTGGTCCTAAATCTTGTAGCGCGCAGGGAAGGGGATTGTCGCCGCGCGGTCAAGCGCCGTATCGAGTGGGCAGGGGAGAAGCCGATGTTCGCCAGCCGCCGCAGTTTGCTGAAAGCCGCCGCCGCGCTGCCGCTGCTCGGCGTGGCGGACCTGCTCCGCGCCGCCGAGCCGGACCTTGCCGGGCTGGAGAGCCTGACCACCGGCGCCGTCCCGATCGGCACGCAAGAACGCCGCGCCCGCATCGCCCGAGCCCAGGCGCTGATGAAGGTGCATGGCATCGGCGCGGTGCTGATCGAGGCGGGATCGTCGCTCACCTATTTCACCGGCGTCGAATGGTGGCGCAGCGAACGGCTGACCGCGGTGATCCTTCCGGTCGAGGGCGAGCCCTGCATCGTCACGCCCTTTTTCGAGGAGCCGTCGGTCCGCGAATCGCTCGGCGTGCCCGCCGAAGTCCGCGTGTGGCAGGAGGATCAGGACCCGCTGGCGCTCGTCGCGGGGCTCCTGCGCGAACGCAAGCTCGCGCACCTTCCCGTCGGTATCGAGGAAACCGACCGCTATTTCATCGTCGCCAATCTCCAGCGCGCATTGCCCGGCGTGAAGATCGTCACGGCCAACCCCGTCGTCCGCGGCTGCCGGATGATCAAGACCGCGCCGGAAATCGCGCTGATGCAGCGCGCCGCCGACGTCACCGTCGCCGCCTATCGCTGGACGGTGCCGAAGATCGAAGCGGGCATGACCCCCGCGCAGATCGGCGCGCTGATGAACGCGGCCACCGTGAAACTGGGCGGCAACCCCGAATTCGCGCTGATCCTGCTGGGCGAAGCGGCAGCCTATCCGCACGGCAGCGGCAAGCCGCAGAAGGTCGCGCCCGGCGAAGTCGTGCTGATGGACTGCGGCTGCACTGTCCACGGCTACCAGTCCGACATTTCGCGCACCCTCGTCCACGGCACTGCCAGCGCCGAACAGCGCAAGGTCTGGAACCATGTCCGTCATGGCCAGGCGATCGCGTTCGAGGCCGCCCAGCTCGGCGTCCCCGCCGGCCATGTCGACGATGCCGTCCGCCGCTTCTACGTCTCGCAAGGCTATGGCCCGGATTACAAGCTCCCCGGCCTGTCGCATCGCACCGGCCATGGCATCGGCATGGACGGGCATGAGCCGGTCAACCTCGTCCGCGGCGAGAAGACACCGCTCGCGCCCGGCATGTGCTTCTCGAACGAGCCCGGCATCTATCTCCCCGGCAGCTTCGGCGTGCGGCTGGAGGATTGCTTCCATATGACCGCTTCCGGGCCGAAATGGTTCAGCGAACCGCCGAACGCGATCGATGCGCCTTTAGGATGACCGCCCCGGTCCCGGTAATCATCAACCACGGCGGCGGCACCGCGGCGGCGCGCGGCGGCAAGCTGAGGGGCGAAGTCGAGCGCGCCTTCGCGGCCGCCGGACTGGCGATCGACCTGCAACTGGTGGAGGGATCGAAGGTCGCGGATGCGGTGAAGGCGGCGTCCGGCGCGCCCTTGGTCGTGGTGGGCGGCGGCGACGGCACACTCGGCGGGGCGGCCGGCGCGCTTTCCGAAGCCGGCACGGCGCTGGGCATCCTCCCGCTCGGCACCCGCAACCATCTCGCCCGCGCGCTCGGCATCCCGCTCGGCGTCGCAGATGCCGCGCGGCTGATCGCGCAAAACCCGCGCCGAAGGATCGATCTCGCGCGCCTCAACGGCCGCGCCTTCGTCAACAATGCCTCGATCGGCTTCTATCCGCAGATGGTGCGCGAACGCGACGCGATGGCGCTGCCCAAGAAGCTCGCCTCGCTCCCCGCCGCGATCGGTGCGCTGCGCCGGATGCAGGACGCGTGCCTGCATCTGGAGATGGCGGGCGAAGTCCATGACGTCACCACCCCGATGCTGTTCGTCGGCAACAATCACTATGCGCTCGAACGCGGCCACCTCGGCCAGCGCGCGGCGCTCGATGGCGGCACGCTCTCCATCTACGCGGTGGCGCCGCATCCCACGGCCAAGCTGATCGGCTTCGCGCTGCGCACTTTGGCCGGCCGCGCCAATGTGATGAAGGATTTCGCCGCGATCGGTGACGCCGCCTCGCTAGACGTCACCGGCGACGATGCCAAAGTCCCGGTCGCGCTCGATGGCGAGGTCGATACTTTCGCCACACCGCTGCGCTTTACGTGCGACGCAGGCGCGCTGACGGTGATCGCGCCGTCGGCGTAAAACACGCCCCTGTGCGCACCAAATCGCTTCACAAGTTGGATTTCGGCTGGTCCATTCGCCCAATGAAATCCGATCCTTCCCCACCCACACAGCTCCGCGCTTCAGCGCCGCGCACGTGTCGCGCCGGTGGCGCGTACCCGTCGCAAGCCCGACGCCACAAAGAGGCGCGTGTGTCGCTCCATCGGCGCGCATCTATCGCTTGGCGACATCTTCGCGGGCGCATTACCGTCGCATCGGGCCAAAACCCCGCGCACGAGTCAATTTGGTCAACCGTCGCCCCTACACCGTTTCACTTGAGCGAAGCGTCATGCGCCCCTAAGTCGCTTCCATGACGTCCACGAACGATATCCGCCGCAGCTTCCTCGACTATTTCGAAGGTCAGGGACACGCGCGAGTCCCATCCGCGCCGCTGGTGCCGCACAACGATCCTACCCTGATGTTCGTCAACGCGGGCATGGTGCCGTTCAAGAACGTCTTCACCGGCCTGGAATCGCGTCCCTACTCCACCGCGACGAGCAGCCAGAAGTGCGTCCGCGCCGGCGGCAAGCACAACGATCTCGACAATGTCGGCTACACCGCGCGCCACCACACCTTCTTCGAAATGCTCGGCAATTTCTCGTTCGGCGATTATTTCAAGGAGCAGGCGATCACCCATGCGTGGACGCTGCTGACCAGAGAATGGGGCATTTCGCCCGATCGGCTGACCGCGACCGTCTATCACACCGACGATCAGGCGTTCGATCTGTGGAAGAAGATCGCCGGCCTGCCTGAAAGCCGCATCATCCGCATCCCGACCAAGGATAATTTCTGGGCGATGGGCGCCGACGGGCCGTGCGGGCCCTGCTCCGAAATCTTCTACGATCACGGCGATCACATCCCCGGCGGCCCTCCCGGCAGCCCCGACGAGGATGGCGATCGCTTCGTCGAGATCTGGAACCTCGTCTTCATGCAGTTCCTGCAGGAGAACGATGTCCAGATCGGCGAACTGCCCAAGCCGAGCATCGACACCGGCATGGGCCTCGAGCGCGTCGCGGCAGTGCTGCAGGGCGTCACCGACAATTACGATACCGACACGTTCAAGGCGCTGATCGAGCAATCGGGCGCGCTGACCCGCACCGAGACAACCGGCGCCAATCAGGCGAGCCACCGCGTGATCGCCGATCACCTGCGCGCTTCGGGCTTCCTTGTGTCGGACGGCGTGCTGCCCGCCAACGAGGGCCGCGGCTACGTTCTCCGCCGGATCATGCGCCGCGCGATGCGCCACGCCCATATCCTCGGCGCGAAAGAGCCGTTGATGCACCGGCTGGTGCCCGCGCTGGTGGCGGAGATGGGCGGCGCCTATCCCGATCTGCTCCGCGCCCAGCCGCTGATCGAAGCGACTTTGCTGCAGGAGGAAACCCGCTTCCGCCAGACGCTGTCGAACGGCCTGCGCCTGCTCGACGAAGCCACGCAGGGCATGACCGCGGGCGATACGCTGCCCGGTGCGACGGCGTTCAAGCTCTACGACACCTTCGGCTTCCCCTATGATCTGACCGAGGATGCGCTCCGCGCGCATTCCATAGAAGTCGATCGCGCCGGTTTCGATGCGGCGATGGCCGAACAGAAGGCCAATGCCCGTGCCGCATGGAAGGGTTCTGGCCAGAAGGCGTCCGAGGAAGTCTGGTTCGATATCGCCGATGCGCTCGGCGGCACCGAATTCACCGGCTACACCTCTGTCGAAGGCGAAGGCCAGGTCGTGGCGATCGTCAAGGACGGCGTCCGCGTCGAGCGGGCAGGGGCGGGCGACTCCGTCGTTATTCTCACCAATCAGACGCCCTTCTACGGCGAATCGGGCGGCCAGATGGGCGATGCCGGCAGCGTCACCAACGACAAGGGCCTGAAGGCAATTGTCGAGGACACGTCGAAGCCGCTCGGCCGCCTCCACGCGCACCATGCGAAGATCGAGGCGGGCGAACTGGCGGTCGGCGACAGTGTCCACCTGGTCGTCGATGTCGCCCGTCGCGATCAGGTCCGCGCCAATCACAGCGCCACCCATCTGCTCCACGCCGCGCTCCGCGAGCGCCTCGGCGCGCATGTCAGCCAGAAGGGCAGCCTGGTCGCGCCCGATCGCCTGCGCTTCGATTTCTCGCATTCCACGGCGCTGTCCCCGGCGGATATCGCCGCGATCGAAGCCGATGTGAACGCGCACATCCGCGGCAACGAGGAAGTCACCACCCGGCTGATGACCCCAGACGACGCCATCGCCGCCGGCGCAATGGCATTGTTCGGCGAGAAATACGGTGACGAGGTCCGCGTCCTGTCGATGGGCAAGGGCGTCGAGCAGAATTACTCGGTCGAGCTTTGCGGCGGCACCCATGTCATCGCGCTCGGCGATATCGCGCTGTTCAAGATCGTGTCCGAAAACGCGGTGTCATCTGGCATCCGCCGCATCGAAGCGCTCACCGGCGAAGCGGCGCGGCTGTGGCTATCCGCTCGCGACGAGCGTCTCCGCGAGACCGCATCGGTCCTCAAGTCCGCACCCGAGGAAGTCCCCGCGCGCGTCGCCGCGCTGGTCGAGGAGCGCCGACGTCTCGAGCGCGAGCTCGCCGATGCCAGGAAGGCGCTGGCGATGGGCGGCGGCGGTGCAGCCGCGCCCAGCGGCCCCGAGCAAATCGCCGGCATCGCCTTCATCGGCCAGGTAATCGACGGTCTCGACCCCAAGGAACTCCGCGGCGCAGTCGACGAAGCCAAGGGCCGCATCGGCTCGGGCGTGGCTGCGCTGGTCGCCGTCAACGAGGGCCGCGCATCGGTAGCGGTCGGCGTTACCGCCGATCTCGTCGCCAGCTTCAGCGCCGTCGATCTGGTCAAAAAAGCGGTCGAAGCGCTGGGTGGGCAGGGCGGCGGCGGCCGTCCCGACATGGCTCAGGGCGGCGGTCCCGACGGCAGCAAGGGTGCCGAAGCGATCGAAGCGGTGAAGGGGGCGCTGGCGGAGGCGACGGCGGCGGCCTGAGCGCCGCCCGCTTGCAATGTTGGATTTCGCCTGCTTGGCTGGTGGGGCCGCGCAAACGGGCCGCTCTGTCAGACCGTAAAAAATTAGCCGACGCGCAGTGATTGCCGCGAGTTTGGGCTGATGCCCCTAGCCCATTCCGTTCGTGTCGAGCGTAGTCGAGACACCGCACCGGCTTCTCGACTTCGCTCGAAGCGAACGGTGGGGAAGCTTCTATCCCTCCTCCTCGGCCTTCCGCACCCGCCGCAGCCTCGGCTCGCGCTCCATGTCCGCGGCTTCCTTGATCGCCTTGCGCATCTTGTCGCGCTCCTCGTGGATCGAGGCGATCACCGGACCCACCGCGATCCCCAGATCGACCAGCAGCGCCTCCGATAGCTGCAACGAGCTCTCCAGCGTCTCGGGCACGGCATCGCTAGCCCCGGCGCGGTACAGCTCGGCGGCATGGCGGGCGTCGCGGGCGCGGGCGATGATCGGCAGGTTCGGCACCCAGCCGCGAACCCGCCGAGTCAGCCGCACCGTCAGCACCGGATCGTCCATCGTCAGGATCAGCGCCTTGGCGTGGCCCAGGCTCAGCCGGTCGACCAGCTCGGCGCGCGTTACATCGCCGAACAGCACCGAATAGCCGTCCTTGCGCGCCGAATTGACGTTATCCACGTCGGCATCGACGCCGATATAGGGCAGTCCGTGCCGCTTGAGCATGTCCGCCACCGTCCGCCCGACGCGGCCGAAACCGATCACCACCGTGCCCGGTCCAGCCTCGTCGATCGCGGCCTCTGCAACGTCATCGCCCGCGCCGCGCGGCTCGATCAGCTTGGCGATCCACTTGCCGCTGGTGGCCAGCACCGGCGTCGCGGTGAGGCCGATCGCGGTCACCGTGGTCCAGAAGGCGGCATCGCCGGGGTCGATCAATTTGGCCGCGGTCGCCACGCCGAGCACGATCAGCGTGGTTTCGGACGGGCTGGCCATCAGCACCCCGGTCTCGGCCGCGGTGCCGAGCCGCGCGCCGGAGAGCTTGAGCAGCCCCATCGTCACGCCGGCCTTGACCCCAAGCACCAGCACCACCGCGCCAAAGAGCGCCGGCGCATGCTCGAACACGAAGCCGAGATCGAGCTGCATCCCCACGGTGATCAGGAACACGCCGAGCGCGAGGCCCTTGAACGGCGCCGTGATCGCCTCGACCTCGGTGTGATATTCGGTCTCGGCGATCAGCAGCCCCGCGATCAGCGCGCCGACGATGGGGGAGAGGCCCGCAGCGGTGGTCGCCAGGCTCGCGACGATCACGACCAGCAGGCTCGCCGCGAGGAACAGCTCGGGACTCTTGGTCCGCGCCGCCTGTCCGAACATGCGCGGCAGCAGGAAGCGCCCGCCGATGAACAGGATCGCGATCGTCACCACGCCCTTGCCGAGCACCGCCACCAGCGCCAGCCATCCCGCGTCGGCCGAAGCCGGGGCCATCGCGCTGAGCAGGAAGATGATCGGCACCAGTGCCAGATCCTCGAACAGCAGCATCGCGAACGCCGCCTTGCCCACCGGGCTGGTGGTCCCGGCGATCGGGATTACCAATGCGGTGGAGGAAAGCGCCAGCGCCAGCCCCAGCCCGATCGCCCCGCCGGTGCTGACCAGGCCGGTGAGATACAGCGCGAGCCCGAGAATCGTCGCCGCCCCGGCCAATTCCGCCGCGCCCACGCCGAACACGAGCGCCCGCATCGACCATAATCGCTTGAACGACAGCTCGAGCCCGATCGAGAACAGAAGCAGGATGATGCCGAATTCGGCGAACGGCTCGATCGAATGCGGATCGGAGATGGTGAGGTAGTAAAGCCAGCTGTGCACGCCGACGAGCGATCCCAGCCCCGCGGGGCCGACCAATATGCCGACGAGGATGAACCCGATCACCGGGCTGATCCGGAAGCGCGCGAACGCCGGGATCACCAGCCCCGCCGCGCCGAGAATTACGAGGGTGTCGCTGAAGCCGCTGTTTTGAAGGTTGAGCATCCGCCGCACTATAGGCGGAGTGGGGCACATTTGTCATGGGTCAGCATGGCACACGGGTGCGTTTCCAGGGTCGGCTGGCGATGGCGCGCGCGCCCGCTTTGGCCTAAGTGCTTGTTTCACAACCGCGGCCCTCGGCGTGGGCACCGTTTTCGGAGGTCATGCCGTGCCGCTTTCCGCTTTTCTCGGCCTGTTGCTTTTCACGGCGATGCAGGGCGCCGCGCCCGCCGGACCCGAGCATTTCTTCGTCGGCCGCACCGCCGGATCGGGCATTGTGCAGATCATGTTCGCCGGTAAGCATAAGGTCGGTGACCGCAGCACCGGGCGGATCGACGCCAGCGGTGCGCTGCTGCTCGATCAGATCGTCGACGAGGAAGGAAAACCGGCGCGAACGCGCAGCTGGCGCCTCGCCCGGTCCGCATCCGGCGGCATCACCGGGACGATCTCGGATGCGCGCGGACCGGTGACCGGCGAAATCCGCGGCAATATTCTCCACCTGCGTTATCGCAGCGCGGAGGGACCCTCGGTCGAACAATGGATCACGGTCAACCCCGATGGCCGCACCGCCAGTAACCGCATGACCTTCACCAAGTTCGGGATCCAGGTCGCCACGCTGACCTCGACGGTCCGCCGACTGGATTGACCTGCGGCATGAAAAGCGCGCGAGTTCAAGTGACCATAGTCACCTTCGTCTCGCGCGCCTTTGTGACCTAGGCGTTTATGCCCAGGCCGCCATTTCGTTCTCGAGGTTCAGTCGGACCTGCTCGAAGAACTGCTCGGTGGTCATCCAGGCCTGATCCGGGCCGATCAGCAGCGCCAGATCCTTGGTCATGTGACCCGCTTCGACGGTCTCGATGCAGATGCGCTCGAGCGTCTCGGCGAACTTGATCACATCCGGCGTGTCGTCGAACTTGCCGCGGAACTTCAGCCCGCCGGTCCAGGCGAAGATCGACGCGATTGGATTGGTCGAGGTCGCCTTGCCCTGCTGGTGCTGGCGATAGTGGCGCGTCACGGTGCCGTGCGCCGCCTCCGCCTCGACGGTCTTGCCGTCGGGCGAGAGCAGCACCGAGGTCATCAGCCCGAGCGAGCCGAAGCCCTGCGCGACCTGGTCCGACTGGACGTCGCCGTCGTAGTTCTTGCAAGCCCAGACGAACTCGCCGCTCCACTTGAGCGCGGAGGCGACCATGTCGTCGATCAGGCGGTGCTCATATACGATGCCGGCTTCCTTGAACTTCGCCGCGAAGCCCTCGGTATCGAAAATCTCCTGGAACAGGTCCTTGAAGCGCCCGTCATAGGCCTTGAGAATGGTGTTCTTGGTCGAAAGGTACACCGGCCATTTGAGGTTCAGGCCGTAGTTGAACGAAGCGCGCGCGAAATCGCGGATCGAATCGTCGAGATTGTACATGCCCATCGCGACGCCGGCGGCGGGGAAATCGAACACTTCCTTCTCGATCTTCTCGCCATTCTCGCCTTCCCAGATCATCCGCAGCTTGCCCGCGCCGGGGACGCGGAAGTCGGTCGCGCGATACTGGTCGCCGAATGCGTGGCGGCCGACGACGATCGGCTTGGTCCAGCCCGGAATCAGCCGCGGCACGTTCGAGATCACGATCGGCTCCCGGAAGACGACGCCGCCGAGGATGTTGCGGATCGTGCCGTTGGGCGACTTCCACATCTGCTTGAGGCCGAATTCCTCGACGCGCTGCTCGTCGGGGGTGATCGTCGCGCACTTCACGCCGACACCATACTGCTGGATGGCATGCGCGCAGTCGATCGTGATCTGATCGTCGGTCTCGTCGCGCTTCTCGACCGAGAGATCGTAATATTTCAGGTCGATATCCAGATAGGGGAGGATCAGCCGCTCGCGAATCCACTGCCAGATGATCCGCGTCATCTCGTCGCCGTCGATTTCCACGACCGGCGTTGCAACCTTGATCTTCGCCATATGCTTGCTTCCTGCGTGAGGGAGGTTTGGCGGTTCCCTAGGAGGAAGGGGCGCGGGGGGTCAACCGCGCGGCGCGTTCATCGTGCGTGAATTTATCGCGGTGCAGGGGTGGGGGATGATCGCGATCCTGCTCTCGCTGGCGCTCCAGGCCGATATGCTGGGCGACGAGGCGCTACGCCAATATGCTGCCAGCCCCTTCGATCAGGCCGAGAAGATGCACAAGCGCGAAGTGATCGGCGTGCATCACGGCGCCACGGTGATCGCCGAATATCCCTGCGCGGACTTTTGCCCCAACTATACGATCCGCGTGATACGCTACGAGCTCGCGCCCGGCATGTCCTGTGCGAGCGTCGGTGGCGTCGTGACCAGCATCCGCATCCCTGACGGCTTCGGCGCGAGCGGCCGGAGCTATTGCGTGCCGAAAGTTCTCGATTGGCAGCGCGGCTTCGTCGGCGACTGAACCCGCCTCACACCCCGATATACGATCCCATCAGATCGCCGGTCTTGCGCACCGCTACCTGCCATCCGGCGTGGCGCCATTCATATTGGCCCTCATACATTTTGAGGAAGGCGCAAATCCCCTGGGTCACGCTGTTCGGGCTCATGCTCCACACGTCGAGCATGAAATCGTCCCACACCATCAGCCCGCCGACCTTGAGCATCCGCCATGCCAGCAGGCTGTCCGCCAGCACATCCGGAGTGTTGTGCGCCGCGTCGACGTAGATGAGGTCGAATTCCTGCCGCTCGTAGATCAGGCTCGAAAGCGCCGCCCAGGACGGGCTGGTCATCTTGCGCACCCGCTCGCCATAGCGTTCGACATTATGGTCGAAAATTTCCTCGCAATCCTGCTGCAGGGTCACGCCCTGGCTTGATGTCCATCCCTTCTTGCAGACGAAATGGTCGATTGCGACAACATGGCTGTGCGGCATATATTCGAGGCAGAAGATCACCGATCGCCCCTCGAACACGCCGACTTCCAGCACCTTCGCCGCCGCGCCGCGCAGCGGCGCCAGCAGGTCGTGCCACATCCAGATCTTGTTCGAGAACCAGTCGTGGCTGAAGCGCATGCCGGCGCAGAGCTGATGATAGAATCCCTCGTAATCGGCCGCCGCGGCCTTCAGCCCGGCATAGGCCTGCCCGGTGCGGATCGCGGTGATCCACCAATCGGGCGGCACGCTCTGCAGGAACAGCCTGAATTGATCGGGCCGATGCTGCGATATCAGATCGAGGGGATAGTCGGCATCGGGTTCGAGCTGCATTGCCATCGGGCATGCCTCCGCTGTGCTGGGGCTATTGTACGAACGGCCCGCTCACTGCACCCGCGGAAGGTTTCCTATACTCGAAGCCTGGTATCACGGTGGCGGCGGATGCCGCCGAGCGCAACAGAATACTTGGCCCACGGCGCCGGATACTGGCGGCGATGACGATCTGGACGCCCGCGCATGGCGTGATAAGCCTGCCCGACGGAAAGGGGGTGCGCGTGACGAGATCTGTACGCTGGATTGTCCGCGCCGGGGTGCTGATCGCATTGGTCCTGGCCGCCGGCTGGACGATGGGCAGCCAGATGACGCGGCCAAGCCTGTCGGCAGTCGCCCCGGCCACGGCCCCGGCGCGGAACTTCACCCTGCTGACCGCCGATTCCATGCGGATCGCCGCGACCTGGCGCCCCGGGCGCGGGGAGGGCGGCCCGGCGGTGCTGCTGCTCCACGGCAACGGCGCCTCGCGCGCGATGATGGCGGAGACTGCCGAATGGCTGGCCGGCGAAGGCTATGCGACGCTCACGATCGATTTCCGCGGTCATGGCGAATCCAGCCAGACCGGCCGCAGCTTCGGCCTGCGGGAAAGCCGCGATGCGGCGGCGGCATTCGCGTGGCTCAAGCGTCGGCAGAAGGGCGCGCGGATCGGGGTGATTGGCGTATCGCTGGGCGGCGCGGCCAGCCTGCTTGGCGACGACGGGCCGCTGCCCGCCGACGCCCTGGTGCTCCAGGCGGTCTACCCGGACATCCGCCGCGCGGTCCGCAATCGCATCGCCGCCATCGCCACCTCGGTGCCGGCATATCTGATCGAGCCGCTGCTGAGCTTCCAGGCGCGCCCGCGCTTCGGCGTCTGGCCCGGCCGCATCTCGCCGATCGCGGCGCTCGCGCGCTATCGTGGTCCCGTGCTGGTGATCGGCGGCGGCGCCGACCTGTATACCCCGCCCGACGAGAGCCGCGCGATGTTCGCCGCCGCGCCGGGGCCGCGGGCGCTCTGGCTGGTCGAGGGCATGGATCACGCCCATGTTTCGGGCCTGCGGACCCCCGAATATCGCCGGCATCTGCTTGGTTTCTTTCGCCGATGGATCGGCACGCCCGCCGCGCAATGATTGTCTTGTCGGGGCGGCGCAGCTAGAGACGCCCGATGGCAACTCCTCCCAAGCCTTCGCCCGGCACGCCGACGGTTAAGTGGCGCTTTCCCGCAGTGCATCCCGAGGGCCGCAAATATGTGCTCATCGTGGCAGTCGTGGCGGCGTTTAGCGCGCTCTTCCTTTGGGATATCGTCACCTATCCGCTGATCGCGCTGGCGATCTTCGTTGCCGCCTTCTTTCGCGATCCGGTGCGCGTCACGCCGCAGGGGGAGGGGCTGATCGTCTCGCCCGCCGATGGCCTGGTCACCATGATCGAGCGCGTGCCTCTGCCGCGCGAACTCGCCGGGCCCGAGGCACTGGGCACCAAGCCGCTGGTCCGCGTCTCGGTGTTCATGAGCGTGTTCGACGTCCACATCAACCGGACCCCGATCTCAGGCACCGTCCGCCACGTCATCTATGTCGCGGGCCGCTTTCTCAACGCCGATCTCGACAAAGCGAGCGAGGAGAATGAGCGGCAATATTTCATCGTCGACGGCAAGGGCGGGGTTCGCGTGGGTTTCACCCAGATTGCCGGTCTCGTCGCGCGGCGGATCGTCAGCTTCGTCAAGGCGGGCGATATGGTGGTCGGCGGGCAGCGCATCGGGCTGATCCGCTTCGGCAGCCGCGTCGACGTGTTCCTGCCCGACGGCTATGGCGCCGCGGTCGCGCTCGGCCAGCGCGCGGTGGCGGGCGAGACGATCCTGGGCCGAAAGGGCATTCCGGACGTTACCGGCATCTCGCAATGACCGGGGCCGCCCACCGATGAGAATTCCCCGCCGCGAACGCGGCGCGCCGCGATTGCAGCGCGGCATCCCGCTTCGCGCGATCCTGCCCAACGCAGTCACCGCGCTTGCCCTGTGCATGGGCCTCTCGGGCATCCGCTTCGCGATCGGGCAGCAGTGGGACATTGCCGTATTAATGATCCTGGTCGCGGCGGTGCTGGACGGGGTCGACGGCAAGATCGCGCGCTTCATGCGCGCGGAAAGCCGCTTCGGCGCGGAGCTGGACAGCCTGTCGGACGCGATCTCGTTCGGGGTCGCCCCTGCGCTGATCCTATTCCTGTGGTCGCTGCAGGGAGTCGCCAGGTTCGGCTGGGCGGTTGCATTGGTCTACGCCCTGTTCTGCGCGCTCCGGCTTGCGCGCTTCAACGCCGCGATCGATCACACGCATCAGCCGCACAAATCGGCCGGCTATCTCACCGGCGTGCCTGCGCCGGCGGGCGCCGCGCTGGCGCTGGTGCCGATGTATCTGTGGATATCGACCGGCGAGCCCTTGTTCCGATCGCCCTATCTGGTCGCGCCGTGGCTTGCCTTCGTCGCGCTGCTGATGGTGTCGAGCCTCGCGACATGGTCGGGCGCGTCGTTGCGGCTGCGTCAGCGTATCCGCTTCGAAGCCGTCGCGGCGCTAGTAGTGGTCGCCGCCGCCTTGGTATCCGCGCCTTGGCCGACGCTCACCGTGCTCGCGCTCGCCTATCTCGGCACCATCCCGCTGGCGATGAGAGGCTATCGCCGGGTCAGGCGGCTGCGAGAAGCCGCGCCGGCACCGTCATCCGCATCGGGACCGGCCGGCCCCGCAGCGTGACGCGCGGCGCCTGCGGCAGCGCGGCGCCAACCACCGGGCCATATTGCAGCAGGAACAGGATGCGGGCCATCCGCGGCCGGACCGTCGCGACGATCGACCAGATGGCAATGCCCAGCACGGTCAGAAAAAACGCCATTCCCAAAACTGCCGCCATGATCTCGATCCCTATTCCTGTCCCGAACGCCGCCCGTGCGCTCTATGGACCTTATATGTTCTCATCATGTTCGCTATGTCAAGCCCGGCGAACCGGCGGATTTCTGCCGATTCGGCCCAAATCCACGTTTCGCAGAACTTGCTCTTTCGAAAATTCGTTCCCGCCTTTGCGGCGAAGGGAGTCGTGGAGGCGACCAAAACCCGATTGCGCCCAATATTGTGCACCACGGGTTGATATCCGCATGACTTCCGGCTAACGGCGCGCCCTCAACACCGCATGGGCAGCAACATAACCCGGTGCCGACTTAGTTCGGTTCCCGCTGCCCAGAGGAACAACCGGAAGGATTTATCCCTATGGCGGCACCTGTCGTCTCCATGCAGCAATTGCTCGAATCGGGCGCGCACTTCGGCCACCAGACCCACCGCTGGAACCCGAAGATGAAGCCGTATATTTTCGGCGATCGCAACGGCATCCACATCATCGACCTCTCGCAGACCGTGCCGCTGTTCGCGCGCGCGCTCGAGTTCGTCGCAGCCAGCACCGCCGCGGGCGGCAAGGTCCTGTTCGTGGGTACCAAGCGCCAGGCGCAGGAACCGATCGCGGATGCCGCGCGCCGCTCGGGCCAGCATTTCGTCAACCATCGCTGGCTGGGCGGCATGCTCACCAACTGGAAGACCATCTCGGGCTCGATCAAGCGCCTCAAGACGCTCGAAGAGCAGCTCTCGGGCGACACCACCGGCCTGACCAAGAAGGAAGTCCTTCAGCTCACCCGCGAGAAGGACAAGCTCGATATGTCGCTGGGCGGCATTCGCGACATGGGCGGCATCCCCGACATCATGTTCGTGATCGACGCCAACAAGGAAGAGCTGGCGATCAAGGAAGCCAATACGCTGGGTATTCCGGTCGTGGCGATCCTCGATTCGAACGTTTCGCCTGACGGCATCGCATTCCCGGTTCCGGCGAATGACGACGCCAGCCGTGCGATCCGCCTCTATTGCGAAGCCATCGCCATCGCCGCCACCCGTGGCGGCCAGGAAGCAATGGCCCGCAGCGGCCGCGACATCGGCGCAATGGACGCGCCGCCGGTCGAGGAAGCGCTCGCCGCTCCCGTCGATACCGGTGCCGCTGAAGCGCCTGCCGCCGACGCACCGGTCGTGACCGCCGAGGAGTTCACCGCTCCCGCCGCTGCGCCTGTGGCTGCAGAGACTCCGGCCGCTGAAGCACCGGTTGCCGAAGCGCCTGCCGCTGAGGAAGCCCCGGCTGCCGAGCCCGAGGCACCTGCCGCGGCTTCGGAGCCGGACACGGCCGCCGAAGGCGAGCGCCAGATCGACGCCTGACACCGTCACCAACAAGACTGGGGGCGGGGTAGGGCAAACACCTTACCCCGTCCCGAACCTTTTCTAGACCCCAAGAGGACAACGAACATGGCAGAGATCACTGCATCCGCGGTCAAGGAACTGCGCGAGCGCTCGGGCGCCGGCATGATGGATTGCAAGAAGGCGCTGACCGAAAACAACGGCGACATGGAGGCTGCGACCGATTGGCTGCGCGCCAAGGGCCTCGCCGCCGCCGCCAAGAAGTCGAGCCGCACCGCGGCCGAGGGCCTCGTCGGCGTCGCCGTCGCGGGCACCAAGGGCGTGGCCGTCGAAGTCAATTCGCAGACCGATTTCGTCGCGAAGAACGATATCTTCCAGGGCTTCGTCCGCGATGTCACCGCGATCGCGCTCGATAAGGGCGACGATATCGACGCGCTCAAGTCCGCGCCGATGAATGCCGGCGGCTCGGTCGAGGAAGTGCTGACCGCCAACATCGCCACCATCGGCGAGAACCAGGTCCTGCGCCGCGCCAAGCGCGTCGAGGTCACCAACGGCGCGGTCATCCCGTACGTCCATAACGCCGCGGCCCCGGGCCTCGGCAAGATCGGCGTGCTGGTCGCGCTCGAGTCCGACGCGGGCGTCGACGTGCTCGAGCCGCTCGGCAAGCAGATCGCGATGCACATCGCCGCTGCCTTCCCGCTGGCGCTCGACGAGTCTGGCCTCGATCAGGAAACGCTGGAACGCGAGCGCGCCATCGCCACCGAAAAGGCCGCCGAGAGCGGCAAGCCCGCCGACATCATCGCCAAGATGGTCGAAGGCTCGGTCAAGAAGTTCGCCAAGGAGAACGCGCTTCTGTCGCAGCTGTTCGTGATGGACGGCAAGACCCCGGTTTCTGACGTGATCGCCAAGGTCGCCAAGGATGCCGGCGCGACGATCACCCTGACCGACTATGTGCGCTTCCAGCTCGGCGAAGGCATCGAGAAGGAAGAGGGCGATTTCGCCGCGGAAGTGGCGGCTGCGGCTGGCATCACGAAGTAAGGCTTCGGCCCGCGTGCTTTGAACGGGCGCGGTCACCCTTTGCGGTGGCTGCGCCCGCTTCATATTCAGCCCCCATCTCCGCTTGTCCCTGCGGCATCCCCCGCCTAAGGTCCGCGCCGCCCGCTAAGCCCACATACCCAAGGCTCAAATGACCGTTCCCAGCTATAAACGAATCCTCCTCAAGCTCTCGGGCGAGGTGCTGATGGGCGAGAGCGGGCTCTCGATCGATCCCGACATCATCGCGCGCGTTGCCGAGGAGATCGCCGACGTGAAGCGGCAGGGCTACGAGCTGTGTGTCGTCGTCGGCGGCGGCAACATCTTCCGCGGCATCTCCGGCGCCGCGCGCGGGATGGACCGCACCACCGGCGACTATATGGGCATGCTAGCGACGGTGATGAACGCGCTCGCGGTGCAAAACGCGCTCGACAAGATCGGCGTCGAGACCCGCGTCCAGTCGGCGATCCCGATGGCCAGCGTCTGCGAGCCCTTCATCCGCCGCCGCGCCGAGCGGCACCTCGAAAAAGGCCGCATCGTCATTTTCGCCGCCGGCACCGGCAATCCCTTCTTCACCACCGATAGCGGCGCAGCGCTGCGCGCCGCCGAGATGAAGTGCGATGCCCTGCTCAAGGGGACTTCGGTGGACGGCGTCTACGACGCAGATCCGAAGAAGGTGCCGGGCGCAAAACGCTATGAAACCGTCAGTTACGATACGGTCCTCTCGGACAATCTGAAGGTCATGGACGCATCGGCGGTGGCGCTTTGCCGCGACAACAACATTCCGATCGTCGTGTTCAACATCCGCGAGCGCGGAAATCTTGCCCGCGTGCTCAAGGGTAAGGCAACCGCGACGGTCGTTCAGGCCGCATAGGAGAGAATAATGGCTGCATATGACAAGGCGGACCTGGAACGCCGGATGGCCGGCGCGGTCGAGGCGCTGAAGCACGATCTCCAGGGCCTGCGCACCGGCCGCGCATCGACGGCATTGCTCGATCCGGTGACCGTCGAGGTCTATGGCGCGCACATGCCGATCAACCAGGTCGCGACCGTCTCGGTGCCCGAGCCGCGGATGCTGTCGGTTCAGGTGTGGGACAAGACCAACGTCGGCCCCGTGGAAAAGGCGATCCGCTCGGCCGGGCTGGGCCTCAACCCGATAACCGACGGCACCACGCTGCGCTTGCCGATCCCCGATCTGACCGAGGAGCGCCGCAAGGAACTCGCCAAGCTCGCCGGTAAATATGCCGAGGCGGCGCGCATCGCCGTCCGCAATGTCCGCCGCGACGGCAACGACAGCCTCAAGACCGACGAGAAGAAGGGCATCTACAGCGAGGACGAGCGCAAGCGCCACGAAACCGAGGTCCAGAAGCTGACCGATTCGACGATCGCCGAGCTCGATGCCGCGGCGACCGCGAAGGAAAAGGAAATCATGGGCAAGTGACAGGCTTGCCGGCCTTGCCTTCACTTCCCGTCATCCCCGCGAAAGCGGGGACCCATCTCCTCACCGCTCCAAATCTACAACAATTGTTGTGTGACGGGGCGTGTGCGGGAGATGGGTCCCCGCTTTCGCGGGGATGACGGCAGGTTTCGCTGCAATGGCAGCAAAACCCAATCCGAAGACGGAGGCCGCCACACCCCCGCGCCACGTCGCCATCATCATGGACGGCAACGGCCGCTGGGCAAAGAAGCGCTTCCTGCCGCGCATCGCCGGGCACAAGCAGGGGGTCGAGGCCGTGCGGCGGGTCTCTCGCGCCGCTCGCACGTTGGGCATCGAAGTGCTCACGCTTTACGCCTTTTCCTCCGAAAACTGGCGCCGGCCCGAAGACGAGGTCCGCGACCTGATGGGGTTGCTCCGCCATTTCCTGGCGAGCGAGCTCGACGAGCTCGTGTCCGAAGGCGTCAAGCTGCGCGTGATCGGCGATTGGCGACGCCTCGCGACCGATCTGGTCGACATGATCGATCGTGCGGTCGCCCGCACCGCCACCAATCCCGGCCCGACCCTGGTGATCGCGCTCAATTACGGTGCGCAGGCCGAGATCGCCGCCGCCGCCCGCGCGCTGGCCGAGCAGGCGCGCGACGGCAACCTTGATCCGCTGACGATCGACGAAGCACGTTTCGCCGATGCGCTCGAAACCCACGATCTTCCGCCGCTCGACCTGATGATCCGCACCTCGGGCGAACAACGGCTGTCGAACTTCCTGCTGTGGCAGGCGGCCTATGCCGAATTGCTGTTCGTCGACACGCTCTGGCCTGATTTCAATGAGGCGACGCTCGCCGACGCGCTCGGCCAGTTCGCGGGGCGTCAGCGCCGGTTCGGGGGCCTGTGAGCAAAGCCAAATCCGATCTGCCGCTCCGGCTCGGGGTCGGGCTCGTGCTGATCGGGGTCGCGTTCGCGGCTTTGTGGGTGGGCGGCAATTTGTTCTGGCTGCTGCTGGTGCTCGGTGGCGTGCTGATGATGGGCGAGTGGGCCGATCTCGCGGGTGCTACGCCGCAGCAGAAGCGCCTCTCGCAATACGCGCTCAGCGTGCCGCTCGCCGCGATGGCGCCGATCGCCGCGGGACCGGGCTTCCTTGCGCTTGGGCTCGTGGGAGGCGCCGCATTTTTCACGGCGGCGGTCACGCGCCGCGCGCCGCTTGCGCTTGGGGCGCTTTACGTAGGGTTGCCGATCCTGTCCTTGCTTTGCCTGCGCGAAGGACCGGCAGGTCACGCGCAACCCTGGCTCCACGGCATCCTGCTCACTTTCTGGACGATGGGCCTGGTCTGGGCGTGCGACAGCGGGGCCTATTTCGCCGGGCGCGCCATCGGCGGGCCGAAGCTCGCGCCCGCGATCAGCCCCAACAAGACCTGGGCCGGCTTCCTCGGCGGCGTGATCGCGGCCGGGATCGGCGCGGCGGGATTGGTGTTCCTGTTTGGCCTGCCCGTGGCCCTCGCGCTCGCAACCCCTGTGCTCGCGGCCCTCGCGCAAGCGGGCGACCTCTACGAGAGCCACCTCAAGCGTGGCGCCGGCGTCAAGGATTCGGGCAATCTGCTCCCTGGTCACGGCGGGCTTATGGACCGGCTCGACGGGCTGGTCTTCGTCGCGCCCGCCGCCGCATTGCTCGTCCTGCTGCTGCGATGAAGCGCGTCACCATCCTCGGCGCTACGGGATCGGTCGGCAGCTCGACGCTCGACCTGGTCGAGCGCGCGCCCGAAGCCTTCGAAGTCCTTGCGCTCACCGCGCACAGCGATGTCGCCAAGCTCGCTGCCGCCGCGGTCCGCACCAATGCGAAGCTGGCGGTAGTTGCGGACCCTGCGGCTCTCCCTTCCTTGCGCGAACGCCTCGCCGGAACCGGGATCGAGGCAAGGGGAGGGCCCGACGCCGTCTGCGACGCCGCCCGCATGGACGCCGATTGGACGATGGCCGCGATCGTCGGCACCGCGGGGTTGAAGCCGGTGATGGCCGCGCTCGAATCGGGCGGCACCGTCGCGCTGGCCAACAAGGAATCGCTCGTCTCGGCCGGCGCAGTGATGATGGCCGCGGCCCAGGCCCACGGCACGACCCTGCTCCCCGTCGATTCGGAGCATAACGCCGTCTTCCAATGCCTCGATCGCACCGCGCCCGAGCGGGTCCGCCGTATTATCCTCACCGCCAGCGGCGGCCCGTTCCGCGAACATTCGCTGGAGCAGATGGGAGCGATCACCCCGGCGCAGGCCGTCGCGCATCCCAATTGGTCGATGGGCGCCAAGATCTCGGTCGATTCGGCGACGATGATGAACAAGGGTCTCGAGCTGATCGAGGCCTTTCACCTGTTCCCCATCCGCGCCGATCAGCTCGATGTGATCGTCCATCGCCAGTCGGTGGTGCACTCGATGGTCGAATATGTCGACGGGTCGGTGCTGGCCCAATTGGGCTCGCCGGACATGCGCACGCCGATCGCATACGCGCTCGCTTGGCCCGATCGGATGGAAACTCCGTGCGAGCGCCTGGATTTGACCGCAATTGCCCGGCTGGATTTCGAGGCGCCCGATTATGTGCGGTTCCCCGCTTTGGCCCTCGCCCGCGCTGCGCTGGAGGCGGGCGGGGCACGCCCGGCGATCCTCAATGCCGCCAATGAAGTGGCCGTGGCGGCCTTCCTTTCGAATGGCCTCAACTTTCTTGAAATTGCCGCAATCGTTGCCGATACGCTGGCCCGCTATAACCCGGCCGCTCCTGACAGCCTCGACGCCGTTTTGGCGATCGATGCGGAGGCCAGGGCGTATGCGGGCGAGCGTGTAAAGGACTGCGTCGTTTGATCGAATCTCCCGGCCTTCTGCTTACGATCCTGGCGTTCGCGCTGGTGCTTGGGCCGCTCGTCTTCCTGCACGAAATGGGTCACTATCTCGCGGGCCGATGGTTCGGCGTGAAGGCGGACGAATTCTCGATCGGCTTCGGCCGCGAGATCGGCGGCTTCACCGACAAGCGCGGCACCCGCTGGAAGTTCGGCTGGCTGCCGCTCGGCGGCTATGTCCGCTTCGCCGGCGATATGAACCCCGCGAGCCAGACCGATCCCGCCTGGCTACAATTGCCGCCCGAAGAGCGCGCCAGGACCTTCCCGTCCAAACCGCTGTGGCAGCGCGCGATCATCGTCGCGGCGGGCCCCATCGCCAATTTCATCATCGCTATCGTCATTCTCGCGGGTTTCGCCGCGATCTGGGGCGATAACCGCACCCCGTCGATCGCCGGCAAGATCGAGGCCGGCTCACCCGCCGCGACGGCAGGTCTGCAGCCCGGCGACAAGATCACCGCGCTCGGTGGCCGCTTTGTCGACACCTATGTCGATATGGCGAATTACACCGCGCTGCGGCCCGGCGAGCACTTCACGATCGATTTCGAGCGTGGCGGCCAGCCAATGCGCACCGAGGCCACGACCAGGGTCCTCAAGGAGCGGGATCGCTTCGGCAACGAATATACCCGCGGCCAGCTCGGTATCGGCGCCAGCGATCCGGTGCTCACGCCGGTCGGGATTTTCGAAGCGCCGCTGGTCGGCCTGCGCCAGACCGGCGATATCGTCCGCATGACCTTCGACGGGCTCGGCCAGATCATCACCGGGCGCCGCGCGCTTTCGGAGTTGGGCGGGCCGCTGAAGATCGCCCAGGTCTCGGGCGAGCGTCTCGCGATGGGACCGGTCGAGTTCGTATTCCTGATCGCGCTCATCTCGATTAATCTGGGATTCATCAACCTGTTGCCAGTCCCGATCCTGGATGGCGGACATTTGCTGTTCTACGGGATCGAGGCGATACGGCGCAGGCCGGTCGAGCCGCAGGTGATGGAATGGGCGTTTCGCGGTGGTTTGATGGCGATTCTCGCGCTGATGCTGCTGGTGACGTTCAATGATCTGGGCGCGTTCGGCGTGTGGAGAAGTCTGACCGGGTTGATCGGCTGACGCGGTTGGGGCAGGGCGTGAAGATGCGCCGTGCCGACCGGCAAATATTTGATTCCGACTGGGGTGGGTTTGTGACTGCTAGCAAGGCGAAACATATGGGCGTGCGCGCCACCACTACACTCCTCGCGGGTACGGTGCTTTCTGCCGGATTCGTGTTTCCGCTCCATGCGCAGACCGCGCCCGTGGCTGCCCCTCAGACCGCGCCCGTTCCCGCCGCCACCCCGACTCCGGTAGCGCCCCAGCAGGTTCGCACCGTCCGTTCGCTCCGCGTCGAGGGCTCGCAGCGTATCGAGCCCGACACGGTGCTGTCCTACACCAAGCTGCGCGTCGGCGGCGAATATACCAACGAGACCGTCGATCAGGCGATCAAGGATCTGCTCGCCAGCGAATTGCTCGCCGACGTCGAGATTCAGGGCGTCGAAACCGGCGACCTGATCATCCGCATCCGCGAGAATCCGGTGATCAACCGGGTGATCTACGAAGGCAACAAGCGGCTGAAGAGCGACAAGATCCAGAAGGAGGTCAAGCTCGCGCCGCGCCAGATATTCACGCGCACCGCGGTCCGCGCCGATGTCGCGCGAATCATCGAGCTGTATCGCCGCCAGGGCCGCTTCGCCGCCGATGTCGAGCCGAAAATGGTCAGCCTCGACCAGAACCGCGTGGATGTGATCTTCGAAATTCACGAGGGCGCGAAGTCCAAGGTCCGCCAGATCAACATCATCGGCAACGAAGTCTATTCGGACGGAAAATTGCGCGGTGAGATGGCGACCAAGCAGGCGCGCATCACTTCGATCATGAGCTCGAACACGAGCTACGATCAGGATCGCCTCGCCTATGACCAGCAGAAATTGCGCCAATTCTACCTGACCAACGGCTATGCCGATTTCCGCGTGATTTCCGCCGTCGCCGAGCTGACGCCGGACAAGAAGGACTTCATCATCACCTATGTGGTGGAGGAAGGGCCGCGCTATAAATTCGGCCCCGTGACCGTCGACAGCGCGATCCGCGACTTCGACGACAAGAAGCTCGCCGCCGCGCTGCCGATCAAGGAAGGCGCTTGGTACGACGCCAAGGCGGTCGAGGATTCGGTCGATGCCCTGAGCGAGACCGCCGGCCTTTTCGGCTATGCTTTCGCCGACGTCCGTCCCGAGTTCCAGCGCGACAAGGAAGCGCTGACGATGTCGCTCAACTTCCACATCGCCGAATCGAACCGGACCTATATCGAGCGGATCGACATCACCGGCAACACGCAGACGCAGGACAAGGTGATCCGACGCGAAATGCGCGTGGCCGAGGGTGACGCGTTCAACACCTTCCAGGTCAAGCGCTCGCAGGACCGCATCAACTCGCTCGGCTTCTTCCAGGACAAGTTCGAGATCGAGCGCAAGGACGGCTCTGCGCCCGACCGCATCGTCCTCTCGGCCAACGTCGAGGAAAAGGCGACGGGTGCGCTGACGCTTTCGGCGGGCTTCTCCAGCCTCGAGCGGTTCATCCTCCAGGCCTCGATCACCCAGCGCAACTTCCGCGGCAAGGGGCAGACGCTGTCGGCCTCGGTCGATTATTCGACCTACTCCAAGTCGATCGAGCTGGGCTTTACCGAGCCCTATCTGTTCGATCGCAACGTCGCGCTGGGCGCCACCGTATTCCGCCGCGATTACAACGCGTTCAACTATATCGGCTCGGATCGCCAGACCACCTATGCGCAGGTCTCGACCGGTTTCCAGCTCGTTACCGGCGTGCCGCTCACCGAATATTGGACCTTCTCGGGCCGCTACACGCTGATCCAGGACGACGTGACTCTCGACAAGTCGACCTTCTTCACCGGCGGCGTCTGCGATCCGCTCAAGGCGGGCCGCTATTATTGCGACGCGCTCGGCACGCGGATCACCTCGCTGGTCGGCCTTTCGCTGATCTATAACAGCCTCAACAGCAGCCAGCGCCCGACCCGGGGCCAGCGCCTCGTCCTCGGTGCCGATTTCGCCGGGCTCGGTGGCGACGTCAAATATGTCCGCGGCCGGTTCGATGCCGATAAATATTGGAAGGTGCTGGGCGGCTTCATCTTCTCGCTCTCGGCCGAGGGCGGGGTGATCAAGTCGTTCGAGACCGCCAAGAGCGCGGGCAGCGATCCGGTGCGCATCACCGACCGCTTCTACCTCGGCGAGCCGCAGTTCCGCGGCTTCGACATCCGCGGTGTCGGCCCGCGCGTCCAGCGCATCGCCTATACCGGCGATCCCAACGCCGGAACCCAGCTGCTGATCACCAATCGCGACCAGATCGTTGACGATGCGCTCGGCGGCCGCGCTTATTATCTAGGCAAGGCTGAGCTCGAGATTCCGCTGGGTGCGGGCGCCGCCGAGCTGGGCCTGCGCCCGTCGATCTTCCTTCAGGCCGGCGCGCTGTTCGGCATCGTCAACCCGGGCAAGACCATCGCCTTCACGCAGCTGACCGACACCGGCGGCAATCTGGTGTTCAACGCCGATGGCTCGCCAACTCTGCTTCCCAAGGATAATTTCCTGAAGGATGCGAGCGGCAATCCCTATTATCAGGTGATTTCGTCGGTGGAAGGCAATGCCGGTGCGATCACGCTTTGCGCGGTCGGCTATTCGGCGACGACCGCCGCCGCATGCACGGGCACCTCGATCAATATTCCGTACAACCAGCTTATCCAGCCGTTCTTCGAGCGTTTCGCCGGCAATTCGGCGAGTCCGCGGCTTTCGATCGGCTTCGGCGTCAACTGGAATTCGCCGTTCGGCCCCTTGCGCATCGATGTTGCCAAAGCCCTGCTTACCCAGCCGGGCGACGATACCAAGCTATTCACTTTCAACGTAGGGACTCAGTTCTGATGACTATTCGCAAAATCCTGTTCGCATCGGCGATCGCGGCTTCGGCCCTGATCTCGGCCGCTCCCGCCGCCGCGCAGTCGAAGCTGCCTTCGCCCACCGTTGCCGTCGTCGATACCGAAAAGGTGATGACCGATTGCACGGCGTGCAAGGCGGCGCAGACCCAGCTCCAGGCGCAGCTTACTCAGATGCAGCAATATGCGCAGCAGCTGGCGGCGCCGCTCCAGACCGAGGCGAATTCGCTCGACACCGCCGTCAAGGCCGCCAACGGCCGCCCCGATGCCGCGCTGCAAACGCGCATCCAGCAGTTCCAGGGCAAGCAGCAGAATGCCCAGCGCCTGGTCCAGGAGCAGGAGCAGACGCTTCAGCGCAACGCGCAGTTCGTCCGCCAGCAGATCGGCCAGAAGCTGCTTCCGGTGATCGACCAGATCTCGAAGTCGCGTGGCGCCTCGGTCACGATCGACAAGGGCTCGCTCCTGTTCGCGACGCCCGATCTCGACATCACCGATGGCGTGCTCGCTGCGCTTAACCAGCAGCTGACCTCGGTCAACGTCGTCGCCCCGCCGCAGGCTCCGCAGGGCGCCGCGCCCCAGGGCGCCGCCCCGCGTCCCACGGTACCCGCCGCCGGCGCCAAGCCGACCACGACGCCGCCTCCGGGCCGGTGAGCGAGGCGCCGGAATCGGTCGACATCGGTCCGCTCGATATCGGGCGGGTGATGGCGGCGCTGCCGCATCGCTATCCTTTACTGCTCGTCGATCGCGTCGAATCGCTGGTGCTTGACCAGCGTATCGTCGCGATCAAGGCGGTGACGATGAACGAGCAGTTCTTTCAGGGGCATTTCCCCGGAAGGCCGATCATGCCGGGCGTCCTCCAGGTGGAGGCGCTCGCGCAGGCCGCTGGCGTGCTCGCGGTCGAGAGCCTCGGCCTCGCGGGGTCGGGCAAGCTCGTCTATTTCATGTCGATCGACAATGTGAAGTTCCGCAAGCCGGTCGAGCCGGGCTGCCTGCTCCGCCTCGAAGTCGAATTCGTCCAGAAGCGCTCGCGGGTCTGCAAGTTCGCCGGCAAGGCCTATCTCGGCGACGATGTGGCGACCGAATGCGAATTCACCGCAATGATCGCGGATCCGCCCAAGGGCTGATGCGCGCGCTTCTGGCCTTGGCGCTGGCTAGCAGCGTGCTTCCCAGTCAGGCGATCGCCCAGAAGCAAATCGTGGTGGAGGAGGGGAAGGATATTCCCTTCCTGCGCCCGTGCATCGATTACGCCGCGCAGGGCACGCTCGGCATGACCGGGCAGGTCGATGACATCTCGCCGCCGGGCGATTTGCTCGGCCACGGTCGCTACCACCTTCTTTTCACGGAAAAGCGGCTGCGCTTCGGCGCAAGCGAGCGGCAGCCGATCCCGCTGTTCCTGTTCGGCCACGCGCTGCGCGCGGTTCAGGCGAAGAATGCGCTGGTACTGGTCCAGCGCTCGGCGGGCGGCATGCAGTTGGCCGGCTGGGAATGGATCTGGACAGACTATCGTGGCCGCCCCTTCGTGCCGGTCTTTCAATGGGCGAATGCCGAGCGCCTCGATCTTGGCTGGGCGCCGCGGGCACTCAAGCGCTTCGCGAAGCCGGTCTCGTATCGCGACCCGCAGCCCTTTTTCGCGCGCGCGAAGTGGACCGACATATGGCCCGCCGAAATCTGGCCTGAGGAAGGCGAGATCCGCGAGCCGCTGTTGTTCCGGATGCATGGCAGCCGCGCCATTGTCCGCTACGGCCTCTACCTCTCCGATCTGCCGGCGATGCTGAAGGCGGCGGATGCCGAGGAGGATTGCTGGCGCTGAGAGGGGCGCTCCCAAGGTTGCGTAGCGCGCCACCCTCTGCTAGGCGCGCGCCTCCGCTGCTGGTTGGAACCAGCGGTTATGCCAAGGAATTCGACGTGAAAGCAGATACCCACCCCGATTATCACATGATCAAGGTCCAGATGACCGACGGCTCGGTGTACGAGACGCGCTCGACCTGGGGCAAGGAAGGCGACTTGATGCAGCTCGAGATCGATCCGCTTGCTCATCCGGCGTGGACCGGCGGCCGCGGCCAGCTTCTCGACGCGGGCGGCCAGGTCGCACGCTTCAACAAGCGTTTCGGCGGGCTCAGCCTCGGCAAGAAGTGATCCTGGCGGCGCGTCGTTAACGCGCCGTTAGTCACGCACCGCTAGCGTTCCCGTCATGGGAAAGCCGGTAGCATTCGCAGCGGAATTCGAACCCGCCATCGGCCTTGGCCGGCGGCGTTCGATGCGTGCGCCGGTGTCGCTCGACGCCAAGGTGGGACGCGGCGGCCTCGATCGCGCGCTCTGCAAGGTCGTCGACATCTCCGCGCACGGCGCCCGGCTCCAGACTTATTCGGAACTGCGCAAGGGCGGGATGATCTGGCTGACGCTTCCCAAAGTGGGACATTGGGCCGCGGACGTGGTCTGGGCGACCGACTTCGAGGCGGGCCTGGAGTTCCATATCCCCCTCACGGACGAAGCATTCGAGACCCTCACCGGGCAGTGAATCCCGCGCCTGAGCCAAACGCTTGAAATGGGTAGCCATTCTATTGCGTTAACCATCGCATCCGGTATTTTCGCGCCTTCGCTGTTTGGGGGCGGTGAATGCTGGGGCGTTTGTTCGTCTGCGCGATTGTGATGATGGGGGTCGTTACGCCTGCTGCGGCGGGCGAGCGCCCCAGCTATTCGCCGTTTCCCGATACGCTGCGCCTGCTGTTGCAGGACGAGCAGGCGACGTTTCGCGCGGCCACGCCGATGATGCTGGGGCCACGCTTCGACGCTCGCACGCGCCTGCTGGCGCCGGAACCGCTGGCAGCCACGCTGACCGCCTTCGAAGCGCTGACCGTGCCCGTCATAGCCTATCTGCCTGATTTGCAGGGCAGGGGAGGCCTCTCCCGCTTCGCGCTTGCGGCTCCGCAACCCGGCTTCACCGGTTGGCCGATCGCCGTACTGACCAAGCCGACGGGGAGTTTCGGCGCCCTTGCCGTGATCGACGAGGCAATGGCCAGCTACGCCCGACCTCCCAAAATGCGTGGCCGCTCGCGGCTCGATACGATGCTGACGTTCAGCCTGGATGGCGAGGAGACCACCCGCAGTCTGAGCATGCGCGGACCTGCTTCGGTGCTGAACCTGATCCCGGTGCCGTGATTGGCGGAGAGGGTGGGATTCGAACCCACGGTGAGCTTGCACCCACGGCGGTTTTCAAGACCGCTGCCTTAAACCACTCGGCCACCTCTCCGCGCTTCTGCCCGCTACCCTGCTGGAGTGCCGCAACGCAAGTCGCCGCAAAATGATGGTGAATGCGCCGCTTAGGGGCTTCATGCGCCGCGCGCGGTGTGGCACATTCTCCAAATGCAGGGTTCGGGTATCGTTTCGCGTAAGATTGGGGCCATCGCGCTGGCGATTGCGGCGGGTGCGCTTGCGGGTGCATCAGCACAGGCGCAGGACGATGCCGCGGGCTTCGGCAATTATCTCGATACGCTGGGCCGCCAGGCGCAGTCGCAAGGGGTGAGCCGCCGCACCATCGACGCGGTGATGCCGACGCTGACGCTCAACCCGCGCGTGATCGAGCTCGACCGCCAGCAGCCCGAGAGCCGCCCGAACGCGCCGATTCCGGCGTTCGAGCCGTACAAGCGCATGCATGTCGATGTCGACCGCATCACCCGCGGCCGCGCCGCCTATCAGCGCCAGCGCCCGTATTTGTCGCGGATCGAGCGCCAGACCGGGGTGCCCGAATCGATCATGGTGGCGATCTGGGGGCATGAGACCAATTACGGGCGGATCATGGGCAGCTTCGATCTGCCGCGCAGCCTCGCCACGCTGGCGTACGAAGGCCGCCGCCGCGATCTGTTCGCCGGGGAATTCATCGCCACGCTCAAGATGATCGACCGCGGCGTGCCGCGCGAGAAGCTGGTCGGCAGCTGGGCGGGGGCGTTCGGCGGTCCGCAATTCCTGCCGTCGGTCTATCTCCGTCTCGCCCGCGACGGCGATGGCGACGGGCTTGCCGACATCTGGAACAGCGAAGCCGATACGCTTACCTCGATCGCCGCCTATTTCGTCGATGCCGGGTGGCGCCCGGGCCAGCCTTGGGGCTTGGCCGTCAACGTGCCGGCCGACCTCAATCGCGCCGCCATCGCGGGCCGTGTCACTTCACCCCGTTGCCCGCGCGTCCACGATCGCCACAGCCAGTGGAAGTCGATGATCGAATGGCGCGCGCTCGGTCTGGCGCCGCAGAGCCGCGCCTGGCCCGGCGACAATGTCCAGGCAACCTTGCTCGAGCCCGACGGCCCGGGAAAGACCGCCTATTTGCTCACCGGCAATTACCGGGTGATCCTCGATTATAATTGCTCAAATTTTTACGCTTTGTCGGTAGGCCTCTTAGCCGATGAAGTGGAACGCTAGCGCCCTCGCTGCTCTTTTCCTGCTCACCGCTTGCGGCGGGGGCAGAAGTCTCAACGAGTATGGCGCGCCCGAAAGCGCCGGTTCGCAGGGCGCGCCCGCGGCGCAGACCTGGGATGGCGGCGGCAATCAGCCGATCGACGCGGATCTGCAGCAACCGCAGGGCGAGCCGCAATCGCCCGGCGCATCCTATCAGCGACCTGGCAGCCAGCGCGCGAACCTTCCCCAAACCTATCGTCCACAGGCGGATCGCTCGGCGGACGGCTATCAGGATCCTACCGAAGGCGCGGCCGGTCCGCGCGGCACTGCGGGCGGCGCCGCCCCGCGCGCGGACGAGGTCGGCTATGCCGGGTCGCGCGGCGTTCAGGGCGAGGGCACCGACGGCGCCGTCGTCGCGGTCCACCGCTCGCTGCCCGCGGGGACGGTGGTCGAAGTCACCAATCTCGAGAGCGGCCGCACCATCCTGGTGCTTGTCACCGGCGGGATGGGGCAGGGCGCCGATCATCTGATCGATCTCTCGCCCGGCGCGACCCGCCAGCTAGGCGCGACTTCCGCCTCCACGCCGGTGCGCGTCCGCCGCGTCACCGCCTCGCCGCAGGACCAGAACGCGCTCCAGAGCGGCCAGCCCGCCTCGGATCGCCCCGATACGCCCCGGGTGCTGCTCAACGCGCTGCGTAAGGCATTGCCCGCCGGCGGAGGCGCGGTTGCGGCACGCCCGGCCAGCCCATCCTATGCACGCCCCGTCACGCCCTCGCGCGGCGCTCCGCCACGCGCGGCGGCAAGCGGCCGCTTCTACGTCCAGGTCGCCGCGCTCTCGAACGGCGGCAATGCGCAGGGCCTGGCCCAGAGCCTCCACGGCTTCGTCAAGCCCGGCGGCGGGCTGTACCGAGTCCAGATGGGCCCGTTCCGCACCGCGGGAGAGGCCGAAGCAGCGCGTGCAGATGCCGCGCGGCGCGGCTATGGAGATGCGCGAGTCTTCACTCAGAATTGATTCGCTCAGGACCGAAAGACCCCATGAAGAAGCTGCTCGCCGCGTCGTTGCTTGCCATCACCGTAGCCACCGCCGCCGTCGCCTTGCCGCAGACCCCGGTCGTGCCCGCCGCCGGAGGGGCCTCGACCGCGCCGCCTTTCGAGACGCCTGCGCCGATTGCGTACATGGAGGATCTTTCCTCGGGCGCGATCCTGTTCGCCAAGGATGCCGATCGCCGCATCCCGCCGGCATCGATGGCCAAGATGATGACGGTCTATGTCGCGTTCGACCTGATCAAGCAGGGCAAGCTCAAGCCCGACCAGCAGATCGAGGTGCAGCCCGCGACCTGGACCAAATGGCATTCGCAGGGCTCGACCATGTTCCTCGCGGTCGGCGAGAAGCCGACGGTGTCGGATCTGCTCAAGGGCATCGTCACCCTTTCGGGCAACGATGCCTGTGTCGTGCTGGCAGAGGGCATTGCTGGTACCGAGGAGGCTTTCGCCAACCTCATGAACCAGCAAGCCGCGAAGATCGGTCTGAGCAACAGCCATTTTGGCAATTCGAACGGCTGGCCCGATGAAGGCCGCACCTATGTGACCGCGCGCGATCTCGCGCACCTCGCCGCCGCGACGATCCAGAACCATCCCGATCTCTACAAGCAATATTATGCGCTGCCGAGCTTCACCTGGGGCAAGACCCTAGGCGCGGGCGCCGACATCAGTCAGGCGAACCGCGATCCATTGCTCGGCAAGGTCGCGGGCGCCGACGGGCTCAAGACCGGCCACACCGAGGAGGCCGGTTACGGCTTTACCGGATCGGCGGAGCAGGGCGGCCGCCGCATCGTCATGGTCGTTGCCGGCCTCGATACCTATGGCAACCGCGCCTCCGAATCGGTGCGATTCATGAACTGGGGGTTCCGCGCCTGGAGCGCGCAGAAGGTCGTCGCCAAAGGCAAGCATGTCGGCGATGCCGATGTGCAGGGTGGCGGCTCGGGCAGCGTCGGTCTCGTCGCCCCGCGCGATCTCGCCGTCGCGGTCCCGGCGGGCACCACTGCGGCCGTCCAGGGCCGCATCGTCTATCTCGGCCCGGTCAAGGCGCCGATCAAGGCCGGCGACCATATCGCCGATCTTGTCATCACCACGCCGGGCGGCCTCGGCCCGCAGACGCTCCCGCTCGCAGCCGAGAGCGATGTCGGCGAGGCCGGCTTCTTCCGTCGCGCCTGGCTTGGGCTGTGGGGCCTGTTCGGAATGTAATATTTGCTCCCCTCGCCGAAAGGGAGGGGAGAAGAAGGTAGATCGGCGTTCATGCCTGACCTGATCGGCAACGAATCCGCCCAATCCGCGCTCGCCGCCGCAATGGCATCGGGCGCGCTCCATCACGCATGGCTGCTCGCCGGGCCCGAAGGCGTGGGCAAGGCCCGTTTCGCCCGACAGGCCGCGCGGCGCCTGCTCGCCGAAGCCTTTGAGCCCGATCAGCTCCGTCTCGGATGGGACGTGCCCGAAACCACCCGCACCGCGCATTATTTCGCGGCCAATTCGCACCCCGATTACCGCGCGCTGCATCGCCTGCCCAAGGATGCCGACAAGCCCGAGGCGGGGCTGGCCCGCAGCATCCCGATCGCGCAGGTCCGCAGCCTAATCGGCAGTTTCTCTACCAAGCCCTCGCTGTCCACGCGCCGCGTGGTGGTAATCGACGCGATCGATGAGGTCGAGCGGCCCGGCGCCGCCAACGCTTTGCTCAAGGTGCTTGAGGAGCCGCCGCAGGGCACGATCTTCCTGCTCGTCAGCCATGCCCCCGGCCGCCTGCTCCCCACGATTCGCTCGCGCTGCCGCCTGCTCCGCTTCGAGGCGCTTCCCGCAACCGACGTGGCTACCGTACTGCGCGCCCAGCTCCCCGACGCCACCGCCAGCGAGATCGAGGCGCTGGTGCGGGCAGGGGAGGGCAGCCCCGGCCGCGCGCTCGGCTTTGCCGGTCTGGATCTGGCCGCGCTGGAGACCGACATGGCGGCCATCGCCAGCACCGGCGATCCCAGCAACGTCATCCGATCGCGCCTGGCCAAATTGCTCGGCGCAAAGCCCGCGCAACCGCGCTACGAAGCCTTCCTCGATCGCGCACCCAGCTTTATCGCCGATCGGGCCACGGCACTTAGCGGCGAAGCCCTCCGCTCGGCGCTCGATGCGTACGATGCCGCGCGCGAACTGGCGGGGGCGGCATTGGGCCTGTCGCTTGATGCGAGTGCAACGGTGTTCGAGATGAGCGGACTAATCGCCCGCCTTGCTCGCCGCACATGATTGTTACGATACTGCATCGAGCGAGCATAGGATGGCGAAAGCTTTCAACTATACTCTAGCATATCGTAATTTATTTTCGCCGATAGATGGACGATAGCTGGCCATTTACTGCTCGTTTACACATATCCTCCATTACCGAGACAGAATTTGTCAGGGGGGATGTCGCGATGAGCGATCTTTCCAAGCCGCTACCACCGATCAGCGACTATAATTATCACCTCGATCGCGCCGAGGCGGAGCATCGTCTTGCGCGGGCCGCATGGTGCACGGCGTCGCACGATGCCCACCACCAGCTGGCGCAGCTCCATGAGGCCGCGGCCCGCGATCACTGGCACGAGCATGTCCTGCTATCGCCCGACGATATTCAGCCGCATCTGACGCCCGCGCAGCAAATCCAGTTGGTCAGCGGCGTGCTGCACAGAACCTACGGCTGAACAAGCACCGGCAGGCACTTCCTACCCCGGGCGCATTCCCCTAAAGCCCCGGCATGGCCACCCCTTTCTACATCACCACCGCGATCAATTATCCCAACGGGCGCCCGCACATCGGCCACGCCTATGAGGCTATTTGCGCCGATGCGATCGCCCGCTTCCAGCGCCAGCAGGGCCGCGACGTGCGGTTCCAGACCGGCACCGACGAGCATGGCCTCAAGATGGTGCAGACCGCGCGTGACCGCGGCGTCGAAACCCGCGCGCTGGCCGATGAAATGTCGGGCTATTTCCGCGAGATGGCCGATGGGCTGAACATCTCCTACGATCGCTTTATTCGCACTTCGGAGGCCGAGCATTACGCGACGTGCCAGGCGCTGTGGCAGCGGATGGCCGATGCCGGCGATCTGTACCTCGACCGCTACGAGGGCTGGTATTCGGTCCGCGACGAAGCCTTTTACGAGGAAAAGGAGCTGACCGACGGGGAAGGGGGCCAGAAGCTCTCGCCTCAGGGCACGCCGGTGGAATGGACCGCCGAAGAGACCTGGTTCTTCCGCCTCTCCAAATATCAGCAGCCCTTGCTTGATCTCTACGCCGCCCAGCCTGATTTCATCCGTCCCGAAAGCCGCCGCAACGAAGTGCTGCGCTTCGTCGAGGGCGGGCTGATCGATCTCTCGGTCTCGCGCACCAGCTTCGATTGGGGCGTGCCGGTGCCCGGTTCGCCCGGCCACGTGATGTACGTGTGGGTCGATGCGCTGACCAATTACATCACCGGCGCGGGCTATCCCGACCGTCCGGAGGATTTCGCCAAATGGTGGCCCGCCGATCTGCACCTGATCGGCAAGGATATCGTCCGCTTCCACGCGGTCTATTGGCCCGCCTTCCTGATGTCCGCCGGCATTGCGCTACCGAAGCAGGTCTTTGGCCACGGCTTTATCCTCAATCGCGGGGAGAAAATCTCGAAGTCCGCGCTCGCAGAGATGGAACGGCCGCCGGTGGTCGATCCGATGGAGCTGGCCCGGCTCTACGGCATCGATGCGCTCCGTTATTTCCTGCTGCGCGATGTCAGCTTCGGCAACGATGGCAGCTTCTCCGACGAAGCGATCGTCACCCGCGCCAATGCCGATCTCGCCAACGGCTTCGGCAATCTCGCGCAACGCACGCTCGCGCAGATTTTCAAGAATTGCGATGCGGCGCTGCCCAAAATTCATGACCATGATGCCGCAGACGCGGCGCTATTCGATCTGGTTGGCAAGACTGTGCGCGATGGCGTGCCCAGCGCATTCGCCGACCTCGCACTGTCTCAGGCTACCGAGGCGTGGATACAGGCGGTCTATGCCTGCAACGCCTATATCGACGAGCAGGCGCCGTGGGCGCTGCGCAAGACCCACCCGGATCGCATGCAGACCGTGCTTGCAACATTGTACATCTGCATCGCCCAGCTTGCGGTGGCGATCCTGCCAGTGATTCCAGCGAGCGCGGGCACTTTGCTCGATCGGATGGGCGTGGATCCGTCGCTGCGCACGCCCGAGGGGATTGGCTCGCACTGGTATTCGCCGCTAGCCGAGAGCGATTTCCGCCTCGATCAACCGGTGGGGTTGTTCCCGCGTCTGGAGTTGCAGGCGGTGGCGGCATGAGGCTCGCCGACAGCCACTGCCATCTGAACTATAAGGGGCTTGTCGAGGAACAGGCGCAAGTGATTGCCCGTGCCCGTGAAACCGGCGTCGAGGCGATGCTCAACATCTCGACGCGCGAGCGCGAGTGGGACGAGATTATCGCATTGGCCGAGCAAGAGCCCGATATCTGGGCCAGCGTCGGTATCCACCCGCACGAAGCGGATGCGCATCCCGATATGGATGCGGCCAAGCTGGTCGATCGCGCCCGGCACCCGCGCGTGGTCGGGATTGGCGAAAGCGGCCTGGATTATTATTATGATTACAGCGACCGTGACCGCCAGCGCGCCAGCTTCCGCGCGCACATCGCCGCCTCGCGCGAAACCGGGCTGCCGATCATCGTCCACACCCGCGATGCCGAGGAAGACACGGCGTCGATCCTGCGCGAGGAAATGGGGAAGGGGGCCTTCCCCGGCGTGATCCACTGCTTCACCGCCAGCGGAGCATTCGCCGATATCGCATTGGAATTGGGCTTTTATATCTCGATCTCGGGCATCGTGACCTTCAAGAATGCCAAAGACCTGCAGGCGACTGCCGCGCGCCTGCCGCTCGATCGCCTGTTGATCGAGACCGACGCGCCGTTCCTTGCCCCGGTGCCCCATCGCGGCCGCACCGGCGAGCCTGCGTTCGTCGCCGACACCTGCCGGTTCCTTGCCAATCTTCGCGGCGAGGATCCCGACGCACTCGCCGACGCGACCCGCGAGAATTTCCACCGCCTGTTCGCGAAAACGCGCGCATGAAGGTTCGCATCCTCGGCTCCGGCACTTCGTCCGGCGTGCCGCGGATCGGCAATGATTGGGGCGATTGCGACCCCAATGACAAGCGCAACCGCCGCACCCGCGCTTCGATCCTCATCTCGAGCGGCGCCACCAATATCCTGGTCGATACCAGCCCGGACCTGCGCGAGCAGCTGCTTGCCGCCGGCACTGCCGATGTGGACGCGGTGATCTGGACCCACGATCATGCCGACCATTGTCACGGCATCGACGATCTCCGCCAGCTGATGCATTTGAAGGGCGCGCCGGTCCGCGGGCTCGCGCGCAAATTCACGCTAGAGCAACTGCAATTGCGCTTCGCCTACGCCTTCTTCGGCCGCTCCGGCTATCGGCCGACGGTAGAAGGAGAGTTGCTCCCCGACGCGGTCCGGATCGGCGATATAGGCGTGCGGGTCGCGGATCAGCCGCACGGCGGCATCACGTCTGCGGGGCTGCGCTTTGAAATTAACGGTAAATCAATTGGTTATGCGACAGACTTCCATGAGATGACGAGCGACATGCGCGCGCTCTATGCCGGCCTTGACCTGTGGGTTGTCGATGCGCTCCGCTATGCGCCGCACCCGACGCACCCGCATCTCGAAGCCACGCTCGGCTGGATCGCCGAGCTCAAGCCAAAGCGCGCGGTGCTGGTGCATATGGACCAGTCGATGGACTTTACCCGGCTTGCCGCAAGTCTGCCCGCCCGCGTCGAGCCCGGGCATGACGGGATGGAGGTACATTTGTGAGCGATTGGGAATGGCGCACCGTCAGCATGATCGCGCTGCTGGGCTGGCTGATTCTCGCGGTCAGCGGGATGCGCAGCTACCGGTTCAACACCAACATCGTCGTCCGGTCGATCCTTGCCTGGGGCGTGATCATCCTGGCGATCACCGCGATCGTGCTGAACCGCGAAGCAATCGGCGCATTCTTCGCGCCGATCCGCGCATATCTGCCGTGATCGGGCCGATATCTGCCGTGAGCGGGCTGAGAGGGCCAATCGAGACCCTCGGCGCACATAGCCCGCATACACGCCGTATTTTACATAATGTATATTATCGTTCCGATACCAAAGCGGAAAGGGCCCCATAAGCGTGACCTTCGCAAACATTGACCGTCTGGTCGCGATCATGGCCCGTCTCCGCGATCCCGAGCGCGGCTGCGAATGGGATACCGTCCAGACCTTCGAGACGATCGCGCCCTACACGATTGAGGAAGCCTATGAGGTCGCCGACGCCTGCCAGCGCGGCGATATGGCCGATCTCAAGGACGAGCTCGGCGATCTGCTCCTCCAGGTCGTCTTCCACAGCCGCATGGCTGAGGAAGCCGGTCACTTCGCTTTGCCCGAGGTGATTGCGGCGATCAGCGACAAGATGGAGCGCCGGCATCCGCACATCTTCGGCGACGTCGAGAATGGCGGCCATCATTTGTGGGAACAAATCAAGGCCGAAGAGCGGGGGGCCAAGGGCGCGGCGAGCGCGCTTGCCGGTGTCGCACTCGGCCTCCCCGCCCTCCTCCGCGCCGAAAAGCTGCAGAAGCGCGCCGCCCGTACCGGCTTCGACTGGCCCGATCCCGGCGGCGCCCGCGCCAAGATCGACGAGGAACTGGCGGAGGTCGAGGCTGCGGCAACCCCGGCCGAAGTCGAGGAGGAAATTGGCGACTTGCTGTTCGCGGTGGTCAATTGGGCACGCAAGCAAGGTGTCGATCCCGAGGCGGCGTTGCGCGCGGCCAACGGCAAGTTCGAACGGCGTTTCAAGGCGATGGAGGCCGAAGCTGGCGATGCTTTCCCGACTCTGGGCCTCGATGCGCAGGAAGCGTTGTGGCAGCTGGTGAAGCACCGCGGTTGATCCGGATCGCAACCAGCGCGGACGATCTCGCCGCCGTTGCCGCGCTGTTCCAGGAATATGCGGCCTCGCTGCCCGTTGATCTCGACTATCAGGACTTCGCCAGCGAGCTCGCCGAATTGCCGGGCAAATACGCACCGCCCGATGGCGCGCTGCTGATCGCCGGTGACCCAATTGCATTAGGTTGCGTCGGCCTGCGCCCGATTAGCGATGAGATTTGCGAGATGAAACGGCTGTACATCCGTCCCGCGGCGCGCGGGACGGGTCTGGGTCGTGCGCTGGCCGATACCGTAGTCGCCGAGGCTGCCCGGCTTGGATATCGCCAGCTGCGCCTCGATACGTTGGCATCGATGGAACGGGCCATCGCGATGTACCTCCAGATGGGCTTCCAGCGGATCGACGCTTATTATGGCCCTACCCCGCTGGGCACGGTGTTCCTCGAGCGCCAGCTCTAGCGCGTCCGCATCGCGCCGCGCAGGCCGAGGAATACCGAAGGCCCCTCGGCGTCCTTACTGGCGTTCAGCGAGCCTTCCGCCTCCCAGCCGAACCCGTCCAGCGCCGCGCTGAAGCGGCCGTCGCGCGCGATCGGATAGGCGCCCAGCGCGAACGGCGGTTCGTCGTCGCGGGTCAGCAGATATTGCAGGCCGCGCCACGTCCGCTCGGCATCGGCACCATAGACCGAGACCGCGCAATCGCCCGTCATGGCGGCATCGTAATGGACATAAACGCGGCCGCTTGGCCTCTCCTGCACCAGCCAGGCCTTGGCGGGCGGCTGCTTGCCGACATGCGGCAGCCCTGCCGGCGCATCGACCAGCTTCCATTCGCGCCAGCCTTCCGCGGGCGTGTAGGGCTTGCCGGCGCGTCGCGGGGTTACGCAGGCATAGCGAAACGCGCTGCGGGCAACGAGGGCGATATCGTCGTCGGTGCCGGGCGGCTCCACGGCCTCGGCGCGCAGCGTGGCTTCGACCAAGGCCTGCTGCGCCGCCGCCGCGGCATGGGGGCGATCGAGCGTGGCGATGGTATATTCGAGCTGGCCAAGCGCAAGCTCCAACGCCTCGGCATCGCGCGCGCGTGGTGCCGTCAGCCGCTGCGTCACCAACCAGCCGCCGAGCATCACCGTCAGGCTGCGCGAGACGATGTCGCCATAGATGGTGGTGCGGACGCCCTGAACCGGCACCGACAGACCGCCCGGCCCCTGGATCATGCGAACCGGCTCATGCACCACCGCGCCGATGCGCACACCGTTCCAATAGGCGCTCCGCCACGCGAGATAGGCCGGGGTGACCCGATCGGGCGTGCCCGCGCCATCGAAGAAGCGGTAGGTTTCGCCGTTCAGCGCGAAGGGCGCGGCGATGATCCGTGTCTCGAACGAAAGCTGGGCACCGCCCGAGACAGGGATCCAGGTCGAGCAACTGACGCTGTCGCCCGCGCCGACCGGTGTCGAGGGATGGAAATAAGTGGTGTCGGCGTTGAGGAACACCTTCTCGTTCCAAAAGCGGCAGCGCGCGCCGCTCTGCCGGTGACGCAATTCGGCGGTCTTGCCGGTCGAGATATTCTCCCAGACGTCCCAACGGCCCTGGCGCTCGACCGAGGCCACGATCTGCGTGCGGGCCGCATCGGCGCTGGCCGTCTCCATTTTGGGAAAGGGCTGCGCTTGCGCTGTGCCGGGCATGACCAGCAGCGCCGCTAGAGTCACGAAAGTCAGGACCCCTAAGGCGTTTCGCACGCCAGTGCCGGTGGTCGCGGCTAATCGCCGCGAGCAGTGCAGAATGCTGGATTTCCGGGCAAGTTGACTGGCCAGCTTGACCAAATTGACTCTTGCATCGCGTGCGCGCGTGAGACTGCCGGCGAACCGGTCCGCGTAGTGCTTGTTGCGATGTGAACGGCTGGCCATGCGAGCCGTTAGATCAGACGAATTCCAATTTTACCAGCGCGGTGACAGCTTCTCTTCAGGTTTTGACGCGAGCCGCGAAGGTCCCGAAGCCGGAGACGAACGCCTCGTTCATCGCATCGGCCATCACCGCATATTCCTTCTCGTCGCGCGGCATAGTGGAGTCGGGGAAATCCTTCGCATAGGGCGGCGGACGCGGGGCCAGCCATCACAGCGGCAATCAGCACGCCTCCCGCCGAGATCAATTCGAAGCGCATAACCCTGCCTCTTTGCCGTTTCAGGCATGAAGGCTGCGTCTGTCGGGGCCGTCATGTGCCGATGGGCCGCACCGCGCGGCACGGCCCATCCGTTTCAACATCGCGCTGTCAGGCATCTGCGCCGACGTAGCGCTCCCATTCCTCGGCGTACCGCTTGGTGATCATCGCCTGATCGGCGGCGGACGCCTTTTCCTTGAGCTCGAGGAACCACGTGCCTTCTTCCTGATACATATGATGCGCCACCGCGCCTTCGACATGGCCGAGCTTGTCGAGGAAATCCTGGCTCATCGGGTCCATCTTTTCGAGCGCGGCCATCTGCATCTTGACCATCGCCTGCTCGGTATAGCCCATGTCGGCGTGGCGGGTTTCATGCGCTTCGGACAGGCCGGGGTAAATTACCGATTCCTCGGCGATCGCATGGCCGGTAAGTACGACGCCGAGATATTTGAGCGCGGCGGTGCGCGATGCGGCGTCGCCGGCAGCCTTGACGTCGGCGAAGGCTTCTTCGAGCAGCAGATGGTGATCGAGGATCATCGACAGCCAATCGCCGGGCGTGGCGGCGGCATTGGCCTCGGCGCGCGCCTTGGCGCGGGCTTCTTCGCTTTCGGGCGGGGTAACTGCGGCAATGACTTTATCGAGCAGCGACATGGCGTTTCTCCGATTAGCCTTGGTAACCAAGGGCTTGACCGGCCTAACCGTCTATGCTGCCGCGCGTTCCCGCGCTTTGCGGCTTTCTATGTAACATGGATTAGTGCCGCATCCCGAACCGCTCATAATCGCGCGGCGCCATCCGCACTTCGTACAGCGCCATATCGCCTTCGATCGACTGGCCCAGCACATCGCCATGCTGGTGCAGCCATGCCGCCCCCGCCCCGTCGGCCGGGTCGAGCGCGATGGTGTAGCGGCGGTGGCCCTCGGTCAGCCGCGCGGCGACGGCGGCGATGAGGGCGTCCACCCCTTCCCCGCTTACCGCGGACAGTGCCATCACGTCCTCGCGCTTCGCCGCTTCCTCGATCAACGCCGCGCGGCGCGCGTCGTCGAGCAGATCGAGCTTGTTCCACGCCTCGAACCGCGGGGTTTCCAGATCGACGCCGATCTCGCTGAGCACCTTCTCGACATCGGTGCGCTGCGCTTCGCTGTCGGGATGGGCGATGTCGCGGACGTGGATCAGCAGATCGGCCGAGATCACTTCCTCGAGCGTCGCCTTGAACGCCGCCACCAATTGCGTCGGCAGCTCGGAGACGAAGCCCACCGTGTCCGACAGGATCGCCTTGTCGATCCCCGGCAGTTCCACCTGGCGCAATGTCGGGTCGAGCGTGGCGAACAGCAGGTTTTCCGCCATGACGTCAGCACCGGTCAGACGGTTGAAAAGCGTGGACTTTCCGGCGTTGGTGTAACCGACCAGCGCGATCACCGGCCATGGTGCGCGCTGCCGGCGGTCGCGGTGGAGCGTGCGGGTTCGGCTGACCTGCTCCAGCTCGCGCTTGAGCCGGGCCATGCGGTCGCGGATCAGGCGCCTGTCCGCTTCGATCTGGGTCTCGCCGGGGCCGCCGAGGAAGCCGAAGCCGCCGCGCTGGCGCTCGAGGTGGGTCCAGCTGCGCACCAGCCGGCCCGCCTGATAATCGAGATGCGCGAGCTCTACCTGGAGCCGCCCCTCGGCGGTGCGCGCGCGCTCGCCGAAGATTTCGAGGATCAGGCCGGTGCGGTCGATCACCTTGCAGCCGAGCGCGGTTTCCAGATTGCGCTGCTGGATCGCGCTTAGCGAGGCATCGAACACCGCGAGCTGGAGTTCCTTGTCGCGGATCATCTCGGCCAGCGCATCGATCTGACCCGATCCGATCAGCGTGCCCGGCTTGGGCTGGCGCAGCCGCACCGCGACCTTCTCGATCACCGCGACGCCGATCGCCATCGCCAGGCCGGCGGTCTCCTCCAGACGCGCGTCGGCATCGCGCGCCGCATTGCCGGTATCCGGCAACACGACCACGGCCCTCGCGCCGCGCGAGAAATCGCCGGCGTCGCGTTCGAAACCTGTACTCACGTGACCCTTACTCAGTCCTCGCCATTCTGTTCCTCGGCGAGGTTCAGCGGATGCGCCGGCTGGATCGTCGACACGGCGTGCTTGTAGACCAATTGCGCCATGCCCTCGCGCTGGAGCAGCATGCAGAACAGGTCGAACGCGGCGATCTGGCCTTGGAGCATGACGCCGTTCACCAGGAACATCGTCACATTCTCTTCGGCCTTGCGCACGGCGTTAAGGAAAATTTCCTGCAAAACAGGGTTCTTGGCCTGATGTTCTCCCGCCGCGTCTAAAAGCCCCTGCAGATCGACCGGGCCCGAGGGCATGATCGTCGAGATCGCATGCTTGTAGATCAGCTGCGACTGGCCGTCGCGGCGCAGCAGCACCGAGAAATTGTCGAACCAAGTGACGATGCCCTGGAGCTTGACCCCCTTGACGAGGAACATGGTGACGGGCGCCTTCGATCGGCGCAGCGAGTTCAGGAACAGGTCCTGGAGCGAGGTCTGCTTGTCGGCCATGCCGGCATCCTTTGTTTTTGGCGGGGTATTGCCCCCGCGGGGCGCCGTTTCCCGGCGTCGGAGTCGCGCCGCGTTCGGCGTGCGGGGCTAATCTAGGTGGTCGGGGGGGCTTCGTCCATATGCTGCGATTGCTGTGCTCCGGCGAAGGCCGGAGCGTTGGCGATCGAATGCCACAAGCTGCCAGCGTTCCGGCCTTCGCCGGAGCACAGAAGTATTTTAATCCTCCCGCGTCTCCGTAATCCCCAGCAGCTTCAGTTTGCGGTGGAGCGCCGATCGCTCCATGCCGATGAAGCTCGCGGTGCGCGAAATATTGCCCGAGAAGCGGCGGATCTGGATGCGCAGATATTCGCGTTCGAACGTCTCGCGCGCTTCCTTGAGCGGGGCGCCCATGATCGCATTGGCCCCTACCCCATTGCCGATCTCGCCGGGCTTGCCGAGTACTTCGGGGGGCAGCAGATCGAGATCGATCCGGCCGATCCGGTCGCCAGGCGCGAGGATCACGGTGCGCTCGACGACGTTGCGGAGCTGGCGGACGTTGCCCGGCCATTCGTAGCTCTGCAGCGCCACCATCGCGTCGGGAGCGATCTCGGGCGTGGGCACGCGGCGATCGTTGGCATAATGCGCGACGAAATGCTCGACCAGGACGGGGATGTCCTCGCGCCGGTCGGTCAGCGGCGGGATCGTCACCGGGACGACGTTGAGGCGGTAATAGAGATCCTCGCGGAAGCGGCCCGCGGCGATTTCCGCCATCAGATCGCGTGCGGTGGCGGAGACCACACGGACATCGACCTTGACCACGCGCTGCCCGCCGACGCGGCTGAAGCTCTGATCGGTGAGGACGCGCAGGATCCGCGCCTGGGTGGCGATCGGCATATCGGCGATCTCGTCGAGGAACAGGGTCCCGCCGTGTGCCTGCTCGAGCATCCCGGGGCGGACGAGATCCCCGCCCTCCTCGACGCCGAACAATTCCTCCTCGACGCGCTCGGGCGTCATCCGCGCGGCGCTGACGATGATGAACGGCGCCTGGGTGCGCTGGCTCCAGCCGTGGAGCAGGCGCGCGGCGACTTCCTTGCCCACGCCCGGCCCGCCGCTGATCAGCACGCGGCTGCCGGTGGAGGCGACGCGCTTCAGCGTGGCGCGCACCGAATTGATCGCGCCCGACGTGCCGGTGAGATCGGTGTCGCGCCCCGCCGAGGCGCGCAGCGAGGCGACCTCGCGCTTCAGCCGCTCGGTCTCGGTCGCGCGTTCGACCATCCACAGCAGCCGCTCGGCCTCGAACGGCTTTTCGATGAAATCGGATGCGCCACGCCGGATCGCCGCCACGGCGGTATCGAGGTTGCCGTGGCCGGAGATCACCAGCACGGGGATCGAGGCATCGCGCCGCTTGATCTCGTCGAGCAGTTCCAGCCCGTCGAGGCGCGATCCCTGCAGCCACACGTCGAGCAGCACGAGGCTGGGGCGGCGTTCGCTGATCGCCTCCAGCGCGGCATCGCTGTCGGCGGCGCCGCGGGTCTGGTAGCCCTCGTCTTCGAGCACGCCGGCGACCAGTTCGCGGATATCGCGCTCGTCGTCGACGACGAGGATGTCGAGTGTCATGACTTGGTGTTTCCAGTTCGGGTGAGCGCGGCCGGCCGGGGATCGGCCCAAGGTTCGGCAGAGTCCGCGTCATCGGCTTCGCTCGCCATGTCGGCGAGCAATTCGGTATCGAAGGCGAGCGTGACGATCGTGCCGCCGCCGGGGCGGTCGGCGAAGGCGATCGTGCCGAAATGCTCCTCGATGATCTTCTTGACGATCGCGAGGCCAAGGCCGGTGCCGCGGCTGCGCGTGGTCATATAGGGCTCGACGATGCGGTCCCGCTCGACCGGCAGGCCGACGCCATTGTCGGCGACGGTGAGCACCACGCGGCCTTCGTCGGCGATGAGCTTCATGACGATCTCGCCCCGCGGCAGCGCCTCGCCTTCTCCCCGCCCCTCGATCGCCTCGACCGCGTTCTTGACGACATTGGTCAGCGCCTGGCCGATCTGGCGGCGATCGCAGACCATTGCGATCGGCGAATCGGGGGATATGAGCTCGAAGCCGATCGCCGGATGCGCGACTTCGTGGAGGAACATCGCCTGCCGCCCGATATCGAGCAGCGACTCCTGCCGGAACAAGGGCTTGGGCATCCGCGCGAAGGAGGAGAATTCGTCGACGATGCGGCGAAGGTCGCCCACCTGGCGGACGATCGTGTCGGTCAGCTTGGCGAAGGTGCCGTCCTCGGCCTCCACCTTCTTGCCATAGCGCCGCTGGAGCCGTTCGGCGGCGAGCTGGATGGGCGTGAGCGGGTTCTTGATCTCATGGGCGATCCGCCGCGCGACGTCGGACCAGGCGGCGCGGCGCTGATCGAGCAATTGCTGGGTAATGTCGTCGAAGGTGAGGACCTGTCCGCCCTCGTCGCTGGTGACCTTCACCGCGAGCGTTCGTGCGTCGCCGCCAGCCGAGAGCTGCACAACCGCCTCGCGCTCGCCGCTGTTCAGCAGCACGTCGAGCTCGGGCGCGATTTCGGCGAGCGACTGGCCGACCGCGCCCGCGTCCCGGCGCAGCATCGCCATCGCGGATGCGTTCATCAGGCGGACGTTGCGCGCGGAATCGATCGAGAGCACGCCCGCGGTGACGCCCGACATCACCGCTTCGATCAGCGCGCGGCGGCTTTCGGCCTCGGCATTGGCGGTGACCAGCGCGGTGTTCTGCACCTGAAGCCGCTCGGTCATGCTGTTGAAGGCGTTGCCGAGCGTGCCGATTTCGTCCTCGACTTCCGGCTGGGGCACGCGGGCGGTCAAGTCGCCTTCGGCGATGCGGCGGGCGGCGGTGACGAGCTGATCCACCGGCCTGACGAGCCGGTCGGCGACGGCGAGCGCGATCCCGGTCGCGAGGCCGACGATGAGCAAGGCGACTCCGAACAGCACCAGGTTGAACTGCAGCTGGAGCGAGCGCGAACGGGTCTGCAGCGCGCCATATTCGGCGACGATCCGGTCCGCGGCGCTGCTTTGCTGGTTGAGGAAATCGACGTTGTTGGGGGTGGCGACATAGAGAAACAGCTGGCGCGCGCGATCGACGGGGGTGACCACCCACAGCATATCGGTGTCGAAATTGGTGATGCTGTCCTCGTCCTTGAGCACGCTGAGCACCTGCCCGGACACGCGCGAGGTGAAGGCCTTCCCCTCGGGCGGCTCGTAGACATAGAGCGTCTCGACCTTCTGGCCGTCGACGACACGAAACAGCATCGACTGGTAGAAATTGCGGACATAGGTCTGGCCCAGGAAATCCTGCTGGAAGGCGGCCGAGCGCTCGGGAATCCGCGGATATTTATCGAGCAGGTCGGCGGCCATGAATCGCGCCTCGCCGGTCCAGCGCTGAATGACGAGCGCCCTTCCCTGCTTGGCGATCGCGGTGGTCGAATCGAACGCGTTGCGCGCGCGCTCCGAGCCCCACAGCTGCACCCCCGACTGGAACATCACCGAAGCGGCGATGACGGTGAGGACGATCGGCACGCTGGCCATCAAGGTGAACACCGCGACCAGCCGCACGTGCAGCCGCCCGCCGCCGGCCAGCGCCGATTTCGCGGCACGGTGGATCGCAACCCGCCGCCCCACCAGCACGATCAGCACGACATAGGGCAGCAGATTGGCGATCAGCAGCAGCGCCGCCATGCCCGGGCTGAAAATCTGCCCGCGCGCAAAGCGGTCGACGAAGACATAGGTCGCGATCGGCGTGGCCAGCGCCAGCGCGAGGACCACGATTTCGAGCAGGCGGATTGGCGGCGACCGTCGCGGCACCTTGGTTTCGGTGCCGAGCAATAGAAGCAGGGTTGCTGCAAACCATCGCTTGCGCGGCGTGGCCTGTGGACCAGGAATGGCGGTTACAGGATCGGAAGCGACATCCATCGTTGCCCGAATACAACAAGAATGTGGCTGAAAGAACACATATTCGCGATCAACCTGTCGTTATTCGGCACCATCCGGGCGTGCTGTCGCCACATCGATCCCCAACGTATCGAGCCGTTTCCGTAACGTATTGCGGTTGATTCCCAGCGCTCGCGCCGCGCGGAGCTGGTTCTGGCCGTGGCGCTCCAGCATCGCTTCGATCAGCGGGCGTTCTACCTCGCCGATGATGCGGTCGTAGAGCGTACCGTCATCGAGCGCGCGGGGCTCCTCGATGGCGATGCGCTCCAGGCGCGAGCGGACTGCGGCCTCGATGCCGGGGTCGCGTTCCGTTGTGGGGCCGGTGTGGGTCTCGCCCAGGGTGCGGCGGATGGCGTGGGCGTCGATCACGTCGTCGCGGGAGAGCGCGGCGATCCGGCGCATGAGGTTCTCGAGCTCGCGGACGTTGCCCGGCCAGTCATATCCCTCAAGCACCGCCACCGCATCCTTGTCGAGCTGCTTGCGCGGCAGGCCGTCTTCGGCGGCGCGATCGAGGAAGTGGCGCGCGAGCAACGCGACGTCTTGCCGCCGCTCGCGGAGCGACGGCAGCGCCACGGGCACCACATTGAGCCGGTAGAACAGATCCTCGCGGAACAGGCCCACGCCCACCAGCGTGCTCAAATCCTTGTTGGTCGCGGCTACAATGCGGACGTCCGCCCGGATCGTCCTTGCCCCGCCGACGGTGGTGAACTCCCCCGATTGCAGCACCCGCAGCAGCCGGGTCTGCGCATCCATCGGCATGTCGCCGATCTCGTCGAGGAACAAGGTGCCGCCCGCCGCCTGCTCGAACTTGCCCGCCACCCGCGTCTGCGCGCCGGTGAAGGCGCCGCGCTCGTGCCCGAACAATTCGGCCTCGATCAGTTCGCGCGGGATCGCCGCCATGTTGAGCGCGACGAACGGCGCGCGCCGCCGGGGCCCGAGATCGTGGATCGCCTTGGCGACCAGTTCCTTGCCCGTGCCCGATTCGCCCGAGATCAGCACGGTCAGATCGTTCGAGACGACCCGCGCGATCACCCGGTACACTTCCTGCATCGCCGGCGAGCGGCCGATCAGCGAAGGGCCGCCCTCCTGGGCATCGGGCATCAGATCTGCGGGACGGCGCCGGCTCTTGGCCATCGCCCCGCGCACCGCGGCGGCGAGCACATCGAGATCGAACGGCTTGGGCAGATAATCGAACGCGCCAACCTCGGTCGCGCGCACCGCGGTTGCCAGCGTGTTCTGTGCGGAGAAGATGATCACCGGGAGGCCGGGATGCTCGATGGTCAGCCCCGCGACGGTATCCAGCCCGTTGCCGTCGGGCAGCACTACGTCGATCACCAGTACGTCGGGCACCGCCAGCCGCAGCTCGCGGCGCATATCGGCGAGCGTGGCGGCGGTGGTGACGCGGTGGCCCTCGCGCTTGAGCGCCGCCGCCGCGACGGTGCGGATCGCGCTGTCGTCGTCGACAACCAGGACGGCGCCGGGGGTGCTCATGTGGTCGCTCTCGGCAGGAGGATGCGGAAAACGGTATTCTCGTTCTGGCCGGCGCGCTCGCGCGAATATTGCACCATCCCGCCCATGTCGCGAACCAGCTTCTCGACCAAGGGCAGGCCCAGCCCCTGCCCCTCGGGCTTGCCCGACACGAACGGCTCGAACAGATGCTCGGCGATATCCTCGGGCGCGCCGGGACCGTTATCGGTGACGAGGATCTCGATCGGCAGCGGGCGGCGCGGCAGGCCGGGGCCGGCGCTGATCGACATGCCGTGGCGATAGGCGGTGGAGAGCGCCATGCGCGGCTGGGCGAGACCCTGCAGCGCTTCGGCGGCGTTCTTGAGCAGATTGAGCACGACCTGGAGGAACGCATCGGGATCGATCATCGCCGCGGGCAGCGAGGGATCGAAGCGCTCCTCGATCACCATCCCGCGTGCGAACCCGGCCAGCGCGACGCGGCGGGCGTGATCGAGCAAGGGATAGACGTTGGTCGGCGCGATCTTGAGCGGCCGCGTATCGGTGAAATCCTGCATCCGGTCGATCAGCGCGACGATGCGGTCGACTTCGGTGGTGATCAGCCCGGTCAGCGCCTCCTGCCCCTCCCCGCCCATCGACAGCAATTGCGCCGCGCCACGGATGCCCGACAGCGGATTCTTGATCTCGTGCGCCAGCATCGCCGCCGCGCCCACCGCCGCGCGCGCGCCGGCGGTGCGGTCCGCGCCATGCGCGCGCCGCGAGGGCGCATGGTGGAGCGTCACGATCCGCCAGCCGACATGATCGGCCACCAGCGTCTCCATGAAATCCACCCGGAGGCGCGCGCCGCGGATCGCTTCGATCTCGGTGTCGAACGCCGCGAAGCCGTGACCATCGCGACGGTCGGCGTAATCCTCAGGGGGCGACAGCACCGTGTCGTACGGCTGACCGATCATCGCTTTCTCGGAGTGGTTGAGCAGCGACTCGCAGGCGGCGTTGGCATGGGCGATGCGCCCGTCGGGATCGATCACCAGCACCGCGACCGGCAGGGCCGCGAACATCGCATCGAAGCCGGGACCCGTTACCGGAGCCGGCTTCGCGCGCCTCAGGCCGCCGCGCGGGAACGCCACGGTGCGTAGAAATCGGCGAGCATGCTCAAAACGGTCTCGGGATCGGCGATCTTGTTGACCGCATTGCGGAATTCGGCCGAACCATGAAGGCCCTTGGTATACCAGCCGATGTGCTTGCGCATCATATTGACGCCGACCTCATTGCCATAGAGGCTAAGAGAATCACGATAATGCTCTGTAATAATGGAATATTGTTCCTCAAGCGACGGGTCCGCACGCTCGGGCAGGCCGGCGAGCGCATCCATCACCTGGCGCAGGATCCACGGACGGCCATAAGCGCCACGGCCGATCATCACCCCGTCCGCACCCGATTGCGCCAGCGCGGTGCGGGCCTCGTCGATTCCGAGGATGTCGCCATTGGCGATCACCGGGATCGTCACGGCATCCTTGACCTTGCGGATGAAGCTCCAGTCGGCCGAGCCCTTGTACATCTGGTTGCGGGTGCGGCCGTGGACGGTGACCATCTTCGCCCCCAGATCCTCGGCGATCCGCGCCAGTTCGGGCGCGTTGAGGCTGTCATGGCACCAGCCCATCCGCATCTTGACGGTGACGGGCACCGACACCGCCTTGACGCACGCCTCGATCAGCGAGGCAGCCAGCTTGAGATCGCGCATCAGCGCGGATCCGGCGTCGCCACTGGTGACCTTGCGTACCGGGCAGCCCATGTTGATGTCGACGATCGCCGCGCCGCGCTCCTCGCTAAGCTTGGCGGCCTCCGCCATCTCGTGCGGGGTGCAGCCGACGAGCTGCATCGATACCGGCTCCTCGATCGGATCCCAGGCGAATTTCTGGACCGACTGGCGCGTCTCGCGGATCGCGGCCTGGCTCGCCACCATCTCGGTGACGTTGAGGCCGGAACCATAGCGCCGCACCACCCGCCGGAACGGCAGGTCGGTGACGCCCGTCATCGGGGCGAGGATCACCGGCTGGTCGATCCGCACGGGACCGATCTGGATGGGAGCGAGGTTCGTCATATCTGCCTGAAAAATAGGCACCGGCGGTAGCGGCGCAAGTGGGGAATGGCAAGCTGTGCCGCAGGCGGCACTAATTCCTCCCTCGCGAAGCGGGGGAGGTGGCGCGCAGCGCCGGAGGGGGCGCATCCGCAAGCAATGTCCCATGAGGATAAGCCCCCTCCGTCAGCTTCGCTGCCACCTCCCCCGCCTCGCGAGGGAGGAATGGGTGTTAGGTTCCTGCCCCCTCGCATAACCCCCGGATTGCCCCGCTCCCCCGCCAGCGCTAGGCGGACGCGATGGAACGTACCTCCGCCCTGATCGTCGCCGCCGGCCTGGGCACGCGCGCGGGCACGCAGATCCCCAAGCAATTCGCGCCTTTGGGCGGGAAGCCGATGGTGCGGCACAGCGTCGAGGCGCTGCTGGCCAGCCCGCATATCAGCGACGTCACCGTCGTCGTCGGTGCGGCGCAGGCCCAGGCGGCGCGCGCTATCCTCGGCGATGGCGTCCAGCTCGTGACCGGCGGCGCGGAGCGCAAGGATAGCGTGCTGGCGGGGCTGCAGGCGCTGGCCGGGGCGCAGCGGGTGCTGGTGCACGATGCCGCCCGCCCCTTCCTGACCGCGCCGGTGATCGAGCGGCTGGTGAAGGCGCTCGACAAGGATGCGGGCGCCGTGCCAGTGCTTCCGGTAGCCGACACATTGGCGCGCGCCGCCCCGGCCGACCTGAATTCCACCGCGGCAATGCTCACGCGCGGGGCCGAGCATATGCTCGGCGACACCGTCCAGCGCGAGGGGATGTACCGGGTCCAGACGCCGCAGGCGTTCCGCTACGAAGCGATCGTGGAGGCGCATCGCCGCTGGCCCGAGGGGCAAGGCGCGACCGACGATGCGCAGATGGTGCGCGCGGCGGGCTTCCCTGTGGCGATGGTCGCGGGCGATCCGGCGCTGGAGAAAGTGACCTATGCCGGCGACTTCGCCGCCGCCGAGGCGCGGATCGCCGCTTCGATGCGGGTGCGGACCGCGCAGGGGTTCGACGTCCATCGCTTCGAGATGGGCGGTGAATTGTGGCTCGGCGGTATCCTGATCCCAGGCGACCGCGGGCTTGCGGGACATAGCGACGCCGATGTTGGGCTTCATGCCATCACCGATGCCTTGCTCGGCACGATCGGCGCGGGGGATATCGGCATGCACTTCCCGCCAAGCGACCCGCAGTGGCGCGGGGCGCGCTCGGCCCGGTTCCTCGAGCATGCCGCCGGGCTGGTCGCGGCGGCGGGCGGGATCATCGACTTCATCGACCTGACCCTGATCTGCGAGGCGCCCAAGATCGGGCCGCACCGCGATGCGATCCGCGCGAGCGTCGCCGCGATTTTGCGACTCGCAGTGTCACAAGTCAGTGTTAAGGCTACCACTACCGAGCGGCTGGGCTTCACCGGGCGCGGTGAAGGCATGGCGGCACAGGCGGTCGCGACGATCAGGATACGGGAGACAGGCCGATGATACGCAAGGGAATATACGCCACCGCAGCGGCCTGGGCCGCGCTCACCGGAACCGTCGCGCAGGCACAGGATGTGCGGCCGAAAAGCGCGGCGGGCTGCATCACCGCCAGGGAGGCCGAAGGGCTGATGCTGGTGGTGGCGCCCGCCGCGATCCGCGAAGTGGCGCGCTTCTGCCAAAGCGAGTTGCCCGGCAATGCGTATCTGCGGAGTGCCGACGCGCTGATCGCTAAATATGAGGGCGCATCCAAGGACGCGCAGCCCGGCGCGATGGAGGCGGTGGCCAAGCTCGGCGGCGGCAAGGTGGATAGCTCGACGGCCGGGATGCTGATGCCGATGATGACCCAGATGGTCGGATCGATGCTGGCGAAGGAGTTGAAGGCCAAGGATTGCCCGACCTATGACCGGATCCTCAAGCTGATGGACCCCTTGCCGGCCGAAAACAGCGCGTCACTGCTGATCCTGGTCGTACAGCTCAGCCAGGAGGGCAAGAAGGACCCCGAATTCCCGGTCTGTCCGTTCACCCCGGGCCAGTGATGATGGACACGATGCTGCCCGCCGAGCTGATCGAGGCGGCGCGACGGGTGATCGACGCCAATCGCACCGCGGGCCGGCGGATCGCGGTGGCGGAGAGCTGCACCGGCGGTCTGGTGAGCGCGGCGCTGACCGAGATCCCGGGATCGTCGGACGTGCTCGAGGGGAGCTTCGTCACTTATTCGAACGACGCCAAGATGGACATGCTCAAGGTCAGCAGCGACGTGCTCGAAACCTTCGGCGCGGTGTCGATCGCCGTGGCCTGGTCGATGGCGCAGAATGCCGTGGCCAAGACGCATGCCGATGTCGCGGTGGCGATCACCGGAATCGCAGGGCCCGGCGGGGGCAGCATCAAGAAGCCGGTGGGCACAGTGGTGTTTGCCCGCGCCGAGCGTGGCGCCGATCCGCATGAAGTGGTCGCCGATGAGCGGCGCTTCGAGAATGAAGGCCGCGCGGGGATTCGCCTTCAGGCGGCGCTATGCGCGCTCGAGCTGCTGATGCCCGTCGACGAACCGGCCGCAGACGCGCCGTAAAGCCGCACTGCGCGCTCCTCGAAGGCGCCGACCATCTTGCGCACCGCGCGGTCAAACACCTGCCCCGCCAGCATCTCGAACACGCGGTTCTTGAACGCGAAATCGACGCAGAATTCGACGATGCAGCCGCCCTGCCCATCACTTGCGAACTTCCAGTCATTATGGAGGTGCTTCAGCGGGCCATCGATGTAATCGACGTAGATATGGCCGGGCCGCTCCTTGGTGACGCGCGAGCTGAACGTCTCGCGCAGCCCCTTGAAACCGACGATGACGTCCGCGATCATCTGGGTATCGCTGTTCGATCGCAAGCGGGTGGCGGTCACCCAGGGCAGGAACTCGGAATAGCGCCCGACATCGGCGACCAGATCGAACATCTGCTCCGGCGTATAGGGGAATCGCCGGGTCTCTGTGTGCTTAGGCACCCCGCCTCTCCACACCGTCAGGTTGACGGAAAAGGTGGCGCACTATGCCGGAACCTTCGCCAATTTCGCCGCCCTCGCGGTGCGCATCCGCTCGAAATCGTCGCCGGCGTGATAGCTCGACCGCGTCAGCGGCGAGGAGGCGACCAGCAGGAAACCCTTGGCCCGTGCGATCGCGCCATAGGCGTCGAACGCGGCGGGGGTGACGAAGTCGATCACCTTGGCGTGGCGCGGGGTCGGCTGGAGATATTGGCCCATCGTCAGGAAATCGATGCCCGCCGAGCGCATGTCGTCCATCACCTGATGCACCTCGAGCCGCTCCTCGCCCAGCCCGAGCATCACGCCCGATTTGGTGAAGATCGAAGGATCGAGCCGCTTCACGCTCTCCAGCAGCCGCAGCGAGGCATAGTAGCGCGCGCCGGGCCGGATCGTCGGGTAGAGCCTCGGCACGGTTTCGAGGTTGTGGTTATACACATCGGGCCGCGCCGCGACGATCGCCTCCACCGCGGCTTCATGCTTGTTGCGGAAATCGGGGGTGAGGATTTCGATCGTCGTGGTCGGGTTGGTCCGCCGGATCGCCTCGATCACCTTGACGAACTGGCTTGCGCCGCCGTCCTTCAAATCGTCGCGGTCGACCGAGGTGACGACGATATGCGCCAGCCCCATCGCCGCGGCGGCATCGGCAACGTTCTGCGGCTCCATCGCGTCCACCGCGCGCGGCATGCCGGTCTTGACGTTGCAGAAGGCGCAGGCGCGGGTGCAGGTGTCGCCCAGGATCATCACCGTCGCATGCTTCTTGCTCCAGCATTCGCCGATGTTCGGGCAGGCGGCTTCCTCGCACACCGTCGTCAGGCTTTTCGAGCGCATCAACTCGCGCGTCGCGGCGAAACCGGCCGAGGTGGGCGCCTTGACGCGAATCCAGTCGGGCTTGCGCTGGCGCTCCGGGCGTGGAAGCGGGGTGAGTTCGTTCATGCGCCGCATCTAGCGATGGCTTGAAGGCGTTACAACACACGCTAGAGGTAGAGGCATGACGGATTTTTCGGAACTGCTCACCGGCTACCAGCGCTTTCGCAGCACGGACTGGAGCCGCCAGCGCGAGCGCTGGGCCGAGCTCAACGAGGGCCAGAGCCCCAAGGTGATGGTAATCGCCTGCTCGGACAGCCGGGTCGACCCCGCGCAGATCTTCGATACCTCGCCGGGCGAAATCTTCGTGGTGCGCAATATCGCCAACCTCGTGCCGCCGTTCGAAGTCGACGGCAGCCGCCATGGCGTCAGCGCCGCGCTGGAATTCGCGGTGCGTGTGCTGGAGGTGCGGGAGATCGTCGTAATGGGCCACGGCGCGTGCGGCGGCGTCCACGCCGCGCTCTCGCAGACCTTCCGCGGCGCCGAGCCCGGCGCAGGCGGCTTCATCGCGCATTGGGTCGACATGCTCGACGAGGCGCGCGACCGCGTCGTCGCGCAATATGGCGAGGGCCCGGAGGCGATCCGCGCGCTCGAGCTGGAAACGGTGCGCGTCTCGCTCGCCAATATCCGCACCTTTCCCTGCATCCCCGAGCATGAGGCGTCGGGCCGCCTGACGCTTCAAGGGGCCTATTTCGCGATTGCGGACGGCGTGTTGCACGTGATGGACAAGAACGGCGAATTCGCGCCGGCATGAACAGCGAGATTTGCTGATGACTCCGAAGACGATGCAGACACTGCGCCGCTATCACCTCTATCTCGGGGTGCTCTTCGCGCCGGCGATCTTCCTGTTCGCGTTCAGCGGCGCGCTGCAGACCTTCCGGTTGCAGGAGGAGAAAGGCTGGGGTGGGACCCCGCCCGGCTGGATCGTGTGGATGGCCACGATCCACAAGGATTCGCGCGTGCCCGCCGCCAAGGCGCCCGAGCCGCAGGGCGAGCACGCCGTCCCCGCGCCTCCGCCCGCCGCCAAGAAGGCCAAACCGGCACCGAAGGGCTATACCATGCCGATGAAGGTGTTCGCGCTTCTGATGTCGATCGGACTGATGCTGTCGGCGCTGCTCGGCGTGCTGATCGCGCTCAACGGCCGCCAGACGCGCCGGATGACCGCAGTGATGCTCGCCGCCGGATCGGTGCTGCCGCTCGTCCTGCTGATGCTTTAGCCGATGGTTGTTCCGGCACCGCAACGGCGCTAGGCTCGCGCCCAACATTGGGGGAGCAGCCATCATGCGCGCGATCTACCTGTTGTTTGGCGTCCTGGCCTATTGCATCTTCTTCGCGACCTTCCTGTATATGATCGGCTTCGTTGCCGATCTGCCGGGGTTGCCGGCGACGGTGGATAGCGGGCTGACCACGGATATGGTGACCGCGCTGATCGGCGATGTCGCGCTGATCGCGATATTCGCCATCCAGCACAGCGTGATGGCGCGCCAGCGCTTCAAGCGCGCGTGGACCCGCATCGTCCCGCAGGCGATCGAGCGCAGCATGTATGTGCTGATCACCAGCCTGGTGCTGATTCTGCTGTTTGTCTTCTGGCGGCCCCAGCCCGCGCCAATCTGGAGCATCGACAACGAAATCGCGGTCTATGTGCTCTGGTGCCTCTTCGCACTGGGCTGGGCGATCGTGCTGCTCAGCACCTTCCTGCTCGGCCATTTCGAACTGTTCGGGCTGCAGCAGGTCTGGTTCAACCTGACCGGCAATACCGGCGCGCAGCCCGAGCTGCGCCGCCCGTTCTTCTACCGGATCGTCCGCCATCCGCTCTATTCGGGCTTCTTCATCGCCTTCTGGGCGACGCCCGGGATGAGCCTCGGCCATCTTGTGTTCGCGATCGGCATGTCGATCTATATGCTGCTCGCCATCCCGCATGAGGAGCGCGATCTGGTGACGGTGTTCGGCGACGATTACGCCACCTATCAGCGCGAAGTGGGGATGCTGGCGCCGGGAGTGGGACGCAAGCGGCGTGGAGGCTCAGGCCAGCGTAAAGGTCAGCGTCGCCGCCAGTCCGTCCGGCTTCCAGGCGAAGTCGATCGCGCCACCGCGGGCGCGCATGATCCGCTCCATCAGCCGCAGGCCCTGGCCGCCTTCGCGGCCGCGGCCATCCACCGGGCCGTTCGATCGTTCGGTCCAGCGAATTGTCAGCGCTCCGCCGACGCTGTGCGAATCGACATGCACCTCGCCGCCATGCGCCAGCGCCCCGTGCTTGGCCGAATTCACCGACAGCTCGCCGATCACCAGCGCAATGGCGTCGGCTTGTCCCTGATCGACTTCGGCGCCGGCCTGGCCGTCTACCACCACCGGGCACGCCGGATTATCGAACGGCGCGAGCAGCGCCGGGATCAATTGATCGAGGTCGCACGAGGCATCGTTCGACACGAACAGCGACTGCGCCGTGCTCAGCGATACCAGCCGCTCGGCCATTTCGCGCGCGTAGGCCTCGCGCGTCGCGTCGCCGCGCGCGAAGCCGATCAGCAGGCTGCTGACCATCGTATAGGTGTTCTTGAGCCGATGCTTCATCTCGGCCGCGGCAATCTCGAGCGCCTCGCTACGCGTCTGGTTCTCAGTGACGTCGCGCGAAATCGACAGGAAGCCGGCATGATCTCCGGCGCCGCCGTTTACCGGCGACACAGTCACGTCCCACCACCGCGGCGTGCCCTTCGCCGTTGGACAGAAGGCGCGGAACCGCGCAGGCTGGCCCGCGGTCGCGGTCCGCAATGAGTCGAGGATGGTCAGCCGCATATCCGCGGGCCACAGATCGGCCCATTGCCGCCCTTCGATCGCGCGAAAATCGTCGATCTCCATCGCGCACAGGCCGTTGGCGTTCATATATTGGACGTCGCCATCCAGCCCGATCAGCTTGACGCAATCGACGCTTTGATCGAGCACGGACGCCAGTGCGACCGGCGAGAGCGAACTCACCGAGGCCGCCGCAAAAGCCTGTTCCGCAACCATATTCAAAAGGAAAATCCCAGAGTTCGGCGTATCTTAGCGCGAAACCGCCGATCCACGTAAACTTATTTCCCGAAAGCCTTCCGCGCGGCCTTTTCCACCTCGGGATCGACCTCGGGCGGCCGCATCGGCACATTCGCCTCCAGCTGATCGGCGATCGCGGTCAGCGCGGCGATGCGCCCGGCCTTTTTGTCGTTGCCGTCGATCACCGTCCAGGGCGCGGCCTTGGTGCTGGTCCGTTCGAACATCTCGTGCATCGCGTCGAGATAGTCCGCGCGCTTAGCCCGGTTACGGTAATCGTCGAGGCCGGTCTTCCAGCGCTTCCACGGATGTTCGAGCCGGTCGCGCAGGCGCTTGTCCTGCTCATCCTGCGTCACATGGACGAAGATCTTGACGAGCGTCGCGCCGGCATCCGCCTGTTGCGCTTCGAACGCGTTGATCTCGTCATAGCCCGCGCGCCACTGGTCTTTGGTGGCGAAGCCCTCGACCCGCTCGACCAGTACACGCCCGTACCAGCTGCGGTCGAACACCGCGATATCGTGCTGCGCGGGCAGCCGGCTCCAGAAGCGCCAGAGATAATGGTGCGAGGCTTCCTCGGGCGTCGGCGCCGAGATCGGCCAGACCTCGAAATAGCGCGGGTCCCATTCGCCGGTTAGCCGCTTGATGATCCCGCCCTTCCCCGCCGCGTCCCATCCCTCGAACACGATGATCGCCCGGCGCTTGTGGACGATGTGCGCGAAATGGATATGGCTCAGGCGTTTCTGCAATTTCTTCAGCGCGTGCTTGTACTTGCCGTCGAACGTTGCGCCGGATTCGTAATTGGAGAGGTCGATCTTCATGCCATTTCCTGCGGCATCGCGGCGGCGGAGGCAAGAGCGGCCTGGAGCAGCGTGTACCGCGCGATCCGCATCTCAGTCGATCAATGGCGGCGGCGGGGCGCATTTGCGGGCGCGGTAAGCCGCTTCGGCGGCGGCCAAGGCATTGGCTGTCTTTGCGTCCGGCTCGCCGCCGGGCAGTGCCAGCAGCGTCTCAGCCACCTGCCGCCCCCGCGCATCGATCATCACGATGCGAAGCGCGCGGGGCGTGACCACGGGGAGTCCGTCATCCGCCCGCGCGACATAATCCGCGGTTCCGCCGCTTTTACCAAGCGGCGCATCGAGCGCGGAGCCATGCCAGAAAGGCACGGCCACGTCCTTGTGCCATCGCGCTATTCCATCGGCATAGCCGGTCATCTTGAGGGGAAACACCGGCTTTTCGGTGAACCGAACCGCGAAAAAGGCGCCGGTAAAATTGCCCGGGAAGCGCCGCGTCGTTGGATCGAGGACGATCGTCGCGCGCGACCAGCCATCGGGTTCGCTCAGCGATACCGTCACCTCCCGCGGCGTGTAATCCGGATCGACGCGTAGCCGGATCGAGCCGGAATGACCTGCCTCGTAGAAGCTGCCCTCGCAAAACAGGGTGCCGTCCTGCGGCAAGGCTGTCGCCAGGATACCGAGAAACGGAGTCAGCGCGAAGAACATGCCGCCACACTGACACGCAGTGCCCGGCCCGGCAACTCCGCCTTACCCTGCCTTCGGCCCGTCGCTGACCAGCTTGATGTGCAACTCCTTGAGCTGCTTCGCGCTGACCTCGGCCGGCGCCTGCATCAGCAGATCCTCGGCCTTCTGCGTCATTGGGAAGACGATCACCTCGCGGATGTTGGGCTCGTCGGCGAGCAGCATGACGATGCGGTCGACGCCCGGCGCCGAACCGCCGTGCGGCGGCGCGCCGAACTTGAAGGCGTTGATCATGCCCGCGAAATTGGTGTCGACGTCGCTCTGCGAATAGCCGGCAATCTCGAACGCCTTGTACATGATCTCCGGGCGATGGTTCCGGATCGCGCCCGAGCTCAGTTCCACGCCGTTACAGACGATGTCGTACTGAAAGGCGAGGATATCGAGCGGATCCATCGTCTCCAGCGCTTCCATCTCGCCCTGCGGCATCGAGAAGGGGTTGTGGCTGAAGTCGACCTTCCTGGCGTCCTCATCGTACTCGAACATCGGGAAATCGACGATCCAGCAGAATTCGAAGCGCTTGAGATCGATCAGTTCTAGCTGCTCGCCGACGCGGGCGCGGGCGAGGCCAGCGAGCTTGGCCGCCTGGGCTTCCTTACCCGCGGCGAAGAAGATGCCGTCGTTCGGCCCCAGGCCCATCGCGTCGGCGATCGCCTTCATGCCCTCCTGGCCATGGTTGTTGGCGATCGGGCCGCCGAACACGCCGTCCTTCTGGGTGGCATAGCCGAGGCCGGGGAAGCCCTCGCCCTGCGCCCAATTGTTCATATCGTCGAAGAACTTGCGGCTCTTCTCATGGGTGCTGGGCGCCGCCAGCGCGCGGACGACATTGCCCTCCTCGACCATCGAGGCGAAGCGGCCGAAGCCGGAGCCCTTGAAATGCTCGGAGACGTCGGTGATCAGCAGCGGATTGCGCAGGTCGGGCTTGTCGCTGCCGTACTTCAGCATCGATTCGCGGAACGGGATGCGCTTGAACGGCAGCGGGGAGACGGTGCGGCCCTTGCCGTCCCAATCGGCGAACTGCTCGAACACGCCGTGCAGCACCGGTTCGATCGCCGCGAAAACATCGTCCTGCGTGACATAGCTCATTTCGAAATCGAGCTGGTAGAACTCGCCCGGCGAACGGTCGGCGCGGGCGTCCTCGTCGCGGAAGCACGGGGCGATCTGGAAATAGCGGTCGAAGCCCGCGACCATCAGCAACTGCTTGAACATCTGCGGCGCCTGCGGGAGCGCGTAGAACTTGCCGGGATGGACGCGCGACGGGACGAGGTAATCGCGCGCGCCCTCGGGGCTGCTCGCGGTCAGGATCGGGGTCTGGAACTCGGTGAAGCCCTGCGCGATCATCCGCTGGCGCAGCGACGAGATCACGTTCGAGCGCAGCATGATGTTCTTGTGCAGCCGCTCGCGGCGCAGATCGAGGAAACGGTTCTTGAGGCGGATTTCCTCGGGATATTCGGCATCGCCGAACACCGGCAGCGGCAGTTGCGCCGCCAGCGACTGAACCTTGATCGCGCTGGGAAAAATCTCGATCTCGCCGGTCGCGAGCTTCGGGTTGAGCGTCGCGGTATCGCGGGCCGAGACCTTGCCGGTGACGGTGATCACCGACTCGGGGCCGGCGGCATCGACGATCGGGAACAGATCGGAGCCGGTTTCGACCACGATCTGGGTGATACCATAATGATCGCGCAAGTCGATGAAGAGCACATTGGCATGCTCGCGGGTGCGATGGACCCAGCCGGACAGGCGGACTTCCTCGCCGACATCGGCGGCGCGGAGGTCTGCGCAGGTGTGCGTGCGATAGGCGTGCATGGTCGGGTCCAGTCGAAGAAGCAGTAATTAATTGGGATGGCGCGCGCATCCCCGTCACACACGGCTTTGTCAACCCGCCCGCTTGGTCTATGGGGCCGCGATGCATATCCATGACTTGATCGACGACAGCGTCTCGCTTGCCAATCTCTGTGCCCGTCTCGCCACCAAACCCTATGTCGTGGTCGACACCGAGTTCATGCGCGAAAACAGCTATTGGCCTGAACTCTGCCTGATCCAGATCGCCGACGACGAGGAAGCCGCGGCGATCGATCCGATGGCGGCGGGGATCGACATGAAGCCCCTGCTCGACCTGCTGACCGAGAATGAGGACGTCCTCAAGATCTTCCATGCCGGCGGGCAGGATATCGAGATCGTCTATAATCTCACCGGCAAGACCCCGCATCCCTTGTTCGATACCCAAGTGGCGGCGATGGCGCTGGGGCAAGGCGAGCAGATCGGTTATTCGAACCTCGTCGATACCTACCTTGGCATTACCGTCGACAAGGGCGCGCGCTTCACCGATTGGGCGCGCCGCCCGCTCGATGCCCGCCAGCTCGAATATGCGATCGGCGACGTCACGCATCTCTCCAAGATATTCCCCAAGATGCTGGAGAAGCTCAAGAAGACCGGCCGCGGAGTCTGGCTCGATCAGGAGATGGAGCGGCTCGGCGACCCCTCGAACTACGAAAACGATCCCGAAGAGGCATGGCAGCGCGTGCGCGTTTCCAGCCGCAAGCCCGAAGTGCTGGGCCGCCTCAAAGCGCTCGGCCGCTGGCGCGAGTTGGAGGCGCAGGGCAAGAATCTGCCGCGCGGGCGCATCATCAAGGACGAGACGCTCGCCGATCTCGCCGCCAATCCGCCCAAGAAGCAGGCCGACCTCGGCCGCGTGCGCGGGCTTTCGGTCGCCTGGGCGCAGAACGACATCGGCGGGCGGATGATGGCCGCGCTCGAAGGCGCGACGCCGATGACGCCGAGCGAGATGCCGCCGCGCGACGACCGCAAGCCGTCGCTGGGCAAGGACGGCGCTTTGGTGGCGGACCTGCTCAAGCTGCTGCTCAAGATCCGCGCCAAGGAAATCAACGTCGCCTCGCGCCTGCTCGCGCGCTCGGAAGAGCTGGAGGCGCTCGCCGCGGGGCAACGTGACGGGCTGCCGATGCTCCAGGGCTGGCGCTACGAGCAGTTCGGCAAGGATGCCGTCGAATTGGTCGAGGGTCAGCTTGGGTTCACCGTAAAGAACGGAAAGCTCAAGATGACCCGGACCGAGATCGAGGATACCGAATGATTCGCTTTGCGCTGCCGTTGATGGCGATCGCGACCGTCGCCTGTGCCCAGAAGGCGCCGCCGGCACCCGCCACGCCGGTGGCTTCGGCATGCGGCGCCGAGCAGTTCAAGCATTATGTCGGCCGCGTCCGCACTAGGGAGGTCGCCGCCGCGATCGAACGCGACGCCAAGGGCGGTACCCTGCGCTGGATCTTGCCGGATACGGCGGTGACGATGGATTACCGCGAGGATCGGCTGAACGTCTATCTTGCGGTAAATCGGGTGATCGAGCGCTTCAGCTGCGGCTGATCATGCGCCGAGCACGGCCTTGCGCGCCATCGCGTTCGCCAGCGCCTTGTGCCGTTTCTCGACCGCCTCGCCATAGAGCGCCGCATCGCGCGGCTCGACCACCAGCCATAACGACGCACTGTCGATCGCCAGCCGCGTCCGCTGGAGCGGGGCCGCAACGCCGCCGCTGAGCCTTTGCCCCAGCCGGATCGCCAGGCCCCAGCGCCGCGCATGCGCCAGCGCCTCCGCGCTCGCCAACTGCCCGAGCGGTGCGGGCGTCTCGGTCCCGCCGCCCAGCGCGGTGTATAGCGCCTGCGCGAGCTGCGCGCGCCCCGGCGCATCAATCCCCACCCAATTGCCGTGCAGCGCGATCTCGATGCCGCGTTCGGCGCGAAACTCGGGGTTGGCGCGCCAGCCGACGTCGGCGAGCAGGCACGCCGCATGCCGCAGCCGGGCGAGTTCGGGCGGTTCGCCCTCGAAAAGGGGCCCGATCCACTCGTCGAGCAAATCGCCATGCTCGGCAAAGCGCCCCAGCCTTTCCCCCTCGTCGCGCGCCGCCGCGATCAGCGGGTCCTCGAGGCGCTGCGCCTTGCTGAGCCGTGCGAACAGCAATCCCTCGCGCAGGCCATAAGCCGACACGATCGTCTCGCTCGACCCGAGATGCTTGAGCACGCTGGCGAGCAGCGCGGTGGCATCCCCCAGCATCGGCAATCGCGAGCCCGAGATGTTGGGGATCATCCGCAATTTGCCGCGCGCGATATGGCTCAGCGTCCGCCCCAGCCGGGTCACGCGGTCCACCGAAATCGCATATTGGTGGATCACCGGCAGCGGATATTCGGCCATGTGCATGTCGAGCCGCGCCAGCGAGCGCCACGATCCGCCGACGAGGTAGAGCGGCAGGCCCTTCCCCCGCCCCTTCCAGCCGGCCTCGGCGATCAGCTTGGCCACGCGCCGGTCGAGCGCATGGCCCTTGGCGCGGAGGGCGCTCAGCCGCAGCACGCCGAGCGGGAAGGACACGCGGTCGGTCACGGTTCCGGCCACCACGCGCACCAGCTCGAGGCTCCCACCCCCAAGATCGCCGACGATCCCGTCCGCGTCGGGGATGCCCGAAAGCACGCCCAGCCCCGAAGCCTCGGCCTCCTCCTGCCCGGTGAGCAATTCGACCCGCAGCCCGAGCTTGCGCGCCGCATCGATCAGTTCCCGCCCGTTGGAAGCGTCGCGCACCGCGGCGGTGGCGACGGTGCGCAGATCGGTGACCTGCATCTCGCGCGCCATCAGCGCGAACCGCGCCAGCGCCGCCCGCGCCGTCGCCAGCGCCGCCGCGTCGATCGCGCCGGTCTCGGCCAGCGATCGGCCGAGGCCCGCCATCACCTTCTCGTTGAACAATATCGCCGGCAGCCGCGCGGCACCTTCGTACACGACCAGCCGAATCGAGTTCGAGCCGATATCGATGATCCCCACCCGGGGATTGGCGGGGGCGCTCTCGGCCGTGGGCTTGCGGAACAGGAGCGTCGTCATCGCCTCACTTCTTTTTCTTCGAACGCTTCAGCGACAATTTGGGGACCGACCGGCTCTTCTCGACCGCCGCGCCACGCCCGGAAAGCGACGGGTTGGTCATGAAATAGCGGTGCAGGTTGAACGGCGTTTCGCCCGGCTCGACCCGCGCATAGCTGCCGTCGGGCTTCAATTCCCAGCTCTGCTCATTGTCGATCAGATTGGCGACCATCACCTGATCGAGCACCTGCGCATGGACGGTCTTGTTACGGATCGGCAGCATGAATTCGACGCGGCGATCGAAATTGCGTTGCATCCAGTCGGCTGAGGAGATGAATACCTTGGCGGTGTCGTTCGGCATCGCATTGCCGTCGCCGAACGCCCAGATGCGGCTGTGCTCGAGGAAGCGCCCGACGATCGATTTGACCCGGATATGATCCGACAGCCCGGGCACGCCGGGCCGCAGGCAGCATACGCCGCGGATCACCAGATCGATCTCCACCCCCGCCGCGCTGGCCTCATAGAGCTTCTCGGTTACCGCCGGATCGACCAGCGAGTTCATCTTGGCCCAGATCGTCGCGGGACGCCCTTCACGGGCATGCGCGATCTCGCCGTCGATCAACTTGATCAGCCGGGTGCGTAGGCCGTGCGGGCTGGTGCCGAGCAGCTCGAGCCCCTGCGGCTCGACATAGCCGGTGACGTAATTGAAGATCTGCGCGGCATCGCGGCCGATGCGCGGATCGGCGGTGAAGAAGCTCAGATCGGTGTAAATCCGGGCGGTGATCGGGTGATAATTGCCGGTGCCGAGGTGGCAATAGGTGCGGAACTGCCCGCCCTCGCGCCGCACCACCATCGAAATCTTGGCGTGGGTCTTCCAGTCGATGAAGCCATAGACGACCTGCACCCCGGCGCGCTCCAGCGCGGTTGCCCAATAGAGGTTCTGCTCCTCGTCGAACCGCGCCTTGAGCTCGACCACCGCGGTGACCGACTTGCCCGCCTCCGCCGCCGCGATCAGCGCGTTGATGACGGCGCTCTGCTTGCCGGCGCGATACAGCGTCTGCTTGATCGCCACCACATCGGGATCCGCCGCCGCCTGATTGAGGAAGGCGAGCACCACGTCGAAGCTCTCGTACGGGTGGTGGACGAGTATGTCCTTGGCGCGGATCGCCGCGAAGCAATCGCCGCCATACTCGCGAATCCGCTCGGGAAAGCGCGCCGAATAGGGCTGGAACTTGAGGTCCGGGCGGTCTTCCTCGACCAGCATCGCCAGATCACCGATGCCGAGGAAGCCGCCGGTCTCGGTCAGCAACGCGTCGCTGCCGCCCAGTTCTTCCTTGAGCACCGACTCCAGGCCGGGATCGATCCCCTCCTCCATCTCGAGCCGGATCACTCTGCCCCGCCGCCGCCGCTTGATGGCGCTGCGGAAGGTGAGGACCAGGTCCTCGGCCTCTTCCTCGATCTCGATATCGCTGTCGCGCAGCACCCGGAAGGTGGCGAGGCCGAGCACCTCATAGCCCTGGAACAGCAGATGCGCGAACCGCTTGAGCATCGTCTCGATGGTGACGTAGCGCGCCGGCTCCTCGGGCAATCGCACGAAGCGCGGCATCGTCGTCGGCAGCAGCACCAATTCGCGGATCGGCTCGCGGGTCGATTTGCGCACCAGATCGAAGATCACGCTCGATCCCTGATTGGGGATGAACGGAAACGGGTGCGCGGGGTCGAGTGCCTGCGGGGTCAGGATCGGGAAAATCTGCTCGCGGAAATGGTTTTCGAGCCATTCCGCGGTTTCGCCCGAAATCTCGTCGGCATCGAGCACCTCGATCCCGGCCTCGGCCATTTCGTGGCGAATCTCGGTCCACAGGCCCTGTTGCTGGTCGGCGAGAATCTCGGCCTCGGCGACGATCGCGGTCAATTGCTGCCCGGGAGTCATCCCGTCGACCGACCGCACTTCGATCTTCTGAAGCTGCTGCCCTTTCAGACCGGCGACGCGGACCATGAAGAATTCGTCGAAATTGCTCCCCGAGATCGACAGGAAGCGCAGCCGCTCGAGCAGGGGATGCGCGCGGTTGCAGGCTTCCTCCATCACCCGGCGGTTGAACGCCAGCCAGCTCAGCTCGCGGTTGAAATAGCGCTTCCCGTCGGGCGAGGAGAGCACGAGATCGTCATGGGCGATGGGCTTGGCGGCCTTGGACGTCATGCTTGCTCGCTTCCGGGCTCGGTCAACAGGCTGGTGGACGCCAATGTGGCGCGGGCGGCGGGGATCGACAAGCGCGGGCTGCGCCGCTCGAGCGCATCCGATTCGAGCGCATCGGCTACCCGGATCAGCGCCAGATGGCTACGCTCGACGCGCTTGGCCAGCCAGGCGATCAGATCGGGCTTGGCGGTCAGCAATCGCCGCTCGAACAGGCGCGCCAGCAGCAGCCGCACGAGTTCGTCGTCCGGGGGTGCGATCGTCAGCACCGGTGTCGCCGCCAGCCGTGAACGAAGATCGGCAAGCCGCACGCTCCATTCGGGCGGCGCATGGTCCGCGACGATGATCAGCGGGCGATGCTCGGCCTGTGCGCGGTTCCAGGCGTGGAAGATCTCGGTCTCGCTCACCCGATCGGCATCGTCGATCATCGTGCCTTCGGATTTGGCGGCGAAGATGCGCGCGAGCAGGCTGCGCCCCGATTTGCGCGGGCCGACCAGCAGCCCCGCCATCACCGGCCACGTCGCCCAGCGCTCCAATTGCTGGACCACGCGCGCGTTCGAATCGCTGACGAGGAACTCGGTTTCGCTCGTTTCGGGCACCACGAGCGGCAGGGCGAGCTGGTTCATCCCCCTTTGGGGTCGGTCGTCGGACTGGCGGCAGGCTGCGGCCCGCCACTCGGCCGGCGGATGCGGAGCACCCCGGTCCCCTCCTGCACGTTCCATCCGCGCGCTTCCAGCGCGGCGGCGAGGCTGCCGATCGGACCGTCATAACTGACCCGCATCACCGATATGCCGCCCAGCGCCAGGCTGGTGGTTTGCGCCGACCGCACACCGGGCACGCCGCGCACCGCCGATTCGGATGCCGTGACTGAAGCCGCGCTTGGCGTCTCGACCTGAACGGTGAAGCTCGCGGTGGTGTCGTTCACTGGCGCCGCGGTGGGCGTATCGGTCGGTTCGTCGGCCGGCGCCTCTTCCACCGGCGTGGCGCTTGGCGGGCGATAGGCGAGCAGCGAATCGGTCTTGAGCACGCCCGAGGACAAAGCCTCCTGATATGCCGTGTCGATCCGCTGGATGCCCTGATCGAGCAAGGCGGCCAGTCCGTCGCCGCTATCCACCCGCAGCGCGAACTGCGCGATCCGCAGCCGGTCAGGGCCATGGCTCGCGGTGAAAAGCGCGGTGGCCGGCCCGCCCGGATAGTCGCGGCGAATCCGGACTTCGGCGATCAGCACATCGCGCGCGCCATATTGATCGAGGATCGCCCGCCACCAGCCGCGCCCGCGCCGCCCGATCTGGCCCGCATTCATCAGCAGCGAATCGGGCCCGGTGCCGCGCGGGACGATATAGTCGACGGTACTGTTGCCGCTGCGGAAGCGCTCCCACGCCTGATCCCAGGGCGTGTCGCGCTCGAAGCCATGGCCCGTGCCCCCAGACCATTCGATCGGCACCAGCAGCATCGGCGGCGAGCGCATGATCTGGCTCTGCACGCCCAATATGCCGCCCGCCTTGGCGCGATCGAACAGCACGCCCAGCTTGGCGATGTAGCGCGTCGGTCCGATCTGTTCATTCTCGACGACGATGCCGGTCACCAGCGCGTCGAGCGACGAATCGCTCATCGAAACGGTGTGGCCGGTCAGCCTTTTGGCCAGCATGTCCCAGCCGCGCCGCTGCGCCAGCCGCCAGCCGCCCATCCGCGCCGCATCGGCGGACTTGCCGCTGACATCGACCGAGACGCCGTTGACCTCGAAGCTGCCGCTGACCGGATCGATCGAGGAATCGACCGGCGCCTTGCCGCCCGGCACCTTGTTCGTTTGGGCCACGACCATGGTTCCCGCGCCCGCAAGCGCGAGCACGGATGCGATGCCAAAGGCTGTGCGGGAGCGGCGAACGGTCATTCCGGCGCCCTTTTGGCGAAGCGGGCGTGGAAATCCAAGCGCGTTGTGGCTAGGCGCATTGTATGACCGACCCTGAAAGCTACACATACGCCAAGGCCGGCGTCTCGATCGAAGCCGGCAACGCACTGGTCCGCGCGATCGGGCCGCTCGCGCGATCGACCCGGCGCCCCGGTGCCGACGCCGATCTCGGCGGGTTCGGCGGGGTCTTCGATCTCAGGGCCACCGGCTACAAGGATCCCCTGCTAGTCGCCGCCAACGACGGCGTCGGCACCAAGCTCAAGCTCGCGATCGAAAGCGGGCGGCATGAAGGCGTCGGGATCGACCTCGTCGCGATGTGCGCCAACGACCTGATCGTCCAGGGCGCCGAGCCGCTGTTCTTCCTCGATTATTACGCCAGCGGGAAACTGATCCCGCAAGTCGCCGAAAGCGTGATCGCCAGCATCGCCGACGGTTGCCGCCAGGCCGGCTGTGCGCTGATCGGCGGCGAGACCGCCGAGATGCCGGGCATGTATGCCGAGGGCGATTACGACCTCGCCGGCTTCTGCGTCGGCGCGGTCGAGCGCGAGAACCTCCTCGACGGCAGCCGCGTCGCACCCGGCGACGTGATCCTCGGCCTCGCCTCCACCGGCGTGCATTCGAACGGCTTCTCGCTCGTCCGCCGCCTCGCCGCCGACAAGGGTTGGAAGCTGAACCGCCCGGCGTTGTTCGATGCCGATACGCTGCTGATCGACGCGCTGATGGCGCCGACCCGCATCTATGTGAAGAGCCTGCTGCCGCTGGTGCAGTCCGGCAGCGTCCAGGGCCTCGCGCACATCACCGGCGGCGGGCTGCTGGAGAATATCCCGCGCGTTCTCCCTGCCAATTGCCACGCGCAGGTCGATGCCGATGCCTGGGAACAGCCGCGACTGATGGCCTTCCTGCAGGCCCAGGGCAATATCGAGCCCGAGGAGATGGCCCGCACCTTCAATTGCGGCATCGGGATGGTCGCAATCGTGGCCAAGGAAAAAGTGACCATGGTCATGGAAGCGTTGCAAGCCGCTGGGGATCAAGTGTTTGTCATCGGCGGAATCGTGGAAGGCCCGCGCGGTTGCACGGTGAGCGGCAGCGACGAAACCTGGAGCGCACGCGCGCCATGGAGCGCCACGCACAATGGCTAAGCCCCGGGTCGGCATCCTCATTTCGGGCCGCGGCTCGAACATGATGTCGTTGGTCGAGGCATCGCGCGCACCCGCCTCCCCATACGAAGTCGCCTTGGTCGCCAGCGACAAGCCCGAAGCGCCCGGCCTCGTCTGGGCGAAAGAACAGGGCGTCCCCACCTTCGCGCAATCCCCCAAAGGCATGCCCAAAGCCGACTACGAGGCGAAAATCGACGCGGCCCTCCGCGCCGCTGGCGTCGAAACCATCGCCCTCGCCGGCTACATGCGCCTTCTCTCCGACGATTTCGTCGCCAAATGGCGCGGCAAAATCGTCAACATCCACCCATCCCTCCTCCCCAAATACAAGGGCCTCGACACCCACGCCCGCGCTCTCGCGATGGGCGACCAGATCGCCGGTTGCTCGGTCCATGTCGTCACCGAGGAGCTCGATGGCGGCGAGGTGCTCGGCCAGGCCGAAGTCCGCATCGAGGCGCGCGACACCGCCGAAACGCTTGCCGAACGCGTGCTGAAGGCCGAACACCGCCTCTATCCAAAAGTCCTCGCGGAGTTCCTATGCCGCTAAGCCCAGATCCCGCCGCCGCGCTCGCCCAGGTCCGCGCCATCGCGCTCGCCCTCCCCGAGACCGAGGAGCGGCCCAGTCACGCCCAGCAGACCTTCTTCGCCGCCGGCAAGATGTTCGCCCAGTTCCGCCACGATCACCACGGCGACGGCCGCACCGTCGTTATCGTCAAGACCGCCGATCCCGAGGAAGCATCGTCGCTGATCGAGAACCTTCCCGATCGCTACAGCCGCCCCGCCTATTTCCGGGCCGGCTGGGTCGGCGTCAATCTCGCGCCCGAAGAGACCGACTGGGATCATATCGGCGACCGAGTCGCCCGTAGCTGGGAACTGGTTGTCCCATCGCGGCTGCTCGAGACCGGCGGCGGCTGATTTCCCAAGGAAACTTCGCGCGCCCGCCGAGTTGTGCCCCCAAGATTCGGAAATGCCCCGGATCATAGGGATAGCGAAATGAACGAAGAGCCGCACCCCGCCGAAACCGAGGAAGACCCCGGCGTCGCGAATGCCGAGCAGGGCCAGGTAGTCCTCGATGGCCCCGATGGCGTCGCCGTCACCATGACGCCCGATGCCGCGACCGAGACCGGCCAAAGCCTGATCGCCGCCGCCGAAGCGGCGCGGCGCCAGCGGGACGGCGAGACGGAAGCCTGAGGCACTTGCCCGCACGCCCCAACCACCGCCATAGGTGGCGGGCATGATCAAGGTCGCCAGCTACAATATGCGCAAGTCGATCGGCACCGATCGGCGCCGCCGGCCCGAGCGAACGCTGCAGGTGCTGACCGAGATCGGCGCCGACGTGATCGCGCTGCAGGAGGCGGACAAGCGTTTCGGGGCGCGCGCCGCCGTGCTCGGCGGGCATCTTCTCGAGCATAGCCCGTGGAAAGCCATCCCGTTCGGTCTGCGCGCCTCCAGCATGGGCTGGCATGGCAATGCCTTGCTGGTGCCCCGGGACGCGCAGGTGCTGGACTGCGAGGCGATCCATCTGCCCGCGCTCGAACCGCGCGGCGCGGTGATGGCCGATGTCCGCATCCGGGGCCAGGTGATCCGCGTCGTCGGCATGCACCTCGATCTGTCCGGCCTGTGGCGGCGGCGGCAGGCGCATGCGATCATCACCCATATCCAGGCCAGCACCGTCCAGCGTCCCACCGTGCTGATGGGCGACCTCAACGAATGGAGCGCCGCCTCCGGCTGTCTGCGCGATTTCGCCAGCCATTACACCTTCGCCGACACCGGCAAGAGCTTCCACGCCCGCCGCGCGGTGGCCAAGCTCGACCGGATCATGGCCACGCCCGATCTGCGCATCACCGATTGCGGCGTGCATGACAGCGCAACCTCGCGCACCGCATCCGATCATCTGCCCATCTGGGCCGATCTGGAGCTGACCTGATGGCGACGCATGAGCGCGAGCTGCGGCTCGCCCTCGTTTGCTACGGCGGCATCAGCCTCGCCGTCTATATGCACGGCATCACCAAGGAGATCTGGCGGCTGGCCCGCGCCAGCCGGGCGTCGCGCGACGGCGAGCCCGTCGGCGGCGGCAGCGAGGGCGTCTATCACGCCTTGCTCCACGAAATTCAGGAGACCACCGGCGTCCGGCTGCGGGTGCTGGTCGATATCGTCTCGGGCGCCAGCGCGGGCGGGATCAACGCGGTGTTCCTCGCGCAGGCGATCGCCACCGGCCAGTCGCTCGATCCGCTGACCAACCTCTGGCTGAAAGAGGCCGATGTCGAGGCCTTGCTCGCCCCCGGCCAGGGCCCGTCGCACAAATTCGCCAAGATGTGGGCCAAGCCGATCGCCTGGTGGATTGCCAATCGCAGCAAGACCATCGACGAGACGGTTGAGGCTGGCGCCCGCGACGAGATCCGCGGCAAGCTCGAACGCTTCGTCCGCTCGCGCTGGTTCGAGCCGCCGTTCGGCGGCAAGCGCCTGCTCAACATGATCATGGACGCGTTCGACGCGATGGCCGCCGCCCCGAAGGGCAAGCGCCTGCTCCCCGACGGCCAGCCGCTCGACCTGTTCATCACCGTCACCGATTTCCGCGGCCACCCAGAGAGGCTGCGGCTCAATTCCCCGCCGCAGGTGATGGAGACCGAGCATCGCCTCGTCTTCGCGTTCGGCGATCACGGGGCACCGGGCGAAGGCGACTTCGCCCACCGCTGCGAGCTCGCCTTCGCGGCGCGCGCAACCTCCAGCTTTCCCGGCGCCTTTCCGCCCTTCACCGTCACCGAGATGGACGAAGTCATCAAGGAACGCGGCGCCACATGGCCGGGCCGCGACCGCTTCCTCGAAGCATCGCTCCCTCAGCAATGGGCCGATAACCGCGCCGAGAAGGCCGTGCTGATCGACGGCTCCGTCCTCGCCAACGCCCCCTTCCGCCCGGCGATCGAGGCGCTGCGCGAGCGCCCGGCGCGCCGTCAGGTCGATCGCCGCTTCGTCTTCATCGATCCCTTCCCCAACGCGCGCTTCGATTTCTACGGAAACACGCCGCGGGAAACCCCGGGCTTCTTCCAGACGATCATCGGCGCGCTCTCCGAGCTGCCGCGCGAACAACCGATCCGCGACAATCTGGAGGAAATCGCCACGCGCTCCGACCGGATCGAGCGGATGATCGGCATCATGACCGAAATCCGCACCGAGGTGGAAACGCAGGTCGAGGCATTGTTCGGCTACACGCTCTTCCTCGATTACCCCACCGCCAAGCGGCTAGCGGCATGGCGCCGCCGTGCCCAGGTCGCCGCCGCCGCCAAGGCGGGCTACGGCCACACCGCCTACGGCCTGCTCAAGATCGACGGCACGATCAACCGCACCGCGCATCTGCTCTATGCTATCGGCGACCGCCACGGCCCCGAGCGGCTCCGCGAAATCCGCGAGGCCGTGACGCGCGCGATCCACCAGCGCGATGCCGATCAGTTCGGCGCGACGCTCTCCAACGGCGCCAGTCCGGCCACGCTCGATTTCCTGCGCACGCACGATCTCGGCTTCCGCATCCGCCGCCTGCGCCTGCTAGCGCGCCGCCTCGCCGAGATCGACGTCGCCAGCGTCCACGCCGAACTGCTGCCGATGCGCGAGGCGATCTACGAATCGCTCGCCGCCTATCTCGAGTGCAAACGTTCGGACACTTACGCCGATCTCCGCGCGCAGATCCGCACCCTGGGCGACGACGCCGGCCCCCTGCTCGACGCGCTGGGCCAGCAGATGGACCTCAGGGGCCTCGATTCCGCCACCGACGAGCGCCTGTCCGACGGATTCAGCAAGCTTTCGAAGGAACTCCGCCGCCCGATGCTGCTCGCGCATCTCGGCTTCCCCTTCTTCGATATCGCCACCTTGCCATTGCTGCAGGGCGAGGGAATGGACGAGTTCGATCCGATCCGCGTCGATCGCATCGCCCCCGACGATGCCTGCTCGATCCGTCAGGGCGGCGCCGAAACCTCGCTAAAGGGTATCCAGTTCAACAGCTTCGGCGCTTTTTTCAGCCGCGCCTACCGCGAGAACGACTATCTGTGGGGCCGCCTCCACGGCGCCGACCGGCTGATCGACATCATCCTCTCCGCCTTGCCGATCGAGACCATCCTCCCGCAGACCCGCGTCGCCGAAATCAAGCGCGCGGCGTTCCGCGCGATCCTCGACGAGGAAGAGCCACGGTTGAAGACGGTGCCCGGCCTGTTCAAGGAACTGCGCACGGAGATCGGGTAAACCCCTCTCCCACCGGGAGAGGGAGGGGCCCGCCGCGAAGCGGTGGGAGGGTGAGGGTGACCAAGTCTTACCGATCACCCTCACCCTCCCGTCGCTTCGCTCCTCCCTCCCTCCCTCTCCCAACGGGAGAGGGACAAAAGCTGGCAAACCCCGGCCCATCGTCCTAAGCTGTCTTCACCCATAAGCGGAAGGGAGCGGGATGCGGTTTCTGAGAATGCTGTTCTGGCTGCTGCTGGGCGGTATCGTCGCGGCCTTCGTGATCTACAATGGCGACGAGCGGGTGAGCATCCATCTCTGGGCCGGGCTGGTCGCCGATTTCAGCCTGCCGTTCCTGCTGATCCTCGTCTTCCTCGCAGGCGCGCTGCCCGCGCTGCTGGCCTATTATTCGCTGCGCTGGCGCACGCGTCAGCGCATCGCCGGGCTCGAGCGCGCGCTGGCCGATCTCCACGCGGTGAACCCCATGCCCCTCGATGAAGAGCCCGAGCTGCTGCCCGCCCCGCTCGCGGAGGCCCCGTGAGCAACCGCATCTATGTCGCGCTCGACACGCCCGACATGGAGCGCGCCAAGGCGATCGCGAAGCGCGTCCATGCGCATGTCGGCGGGATCAAGCTCGGCCTCGAATTCTTCATGGCCAACGGCCGCGCCGGGGTCCACGAGATGGCCGAAATCGGCCTGCCGATCTTCCTCGACCTGAAATTCCACGACATCCCCAACACCGTCGGCAAGGCGATACAGGCGTTGCGCCCGCTCAACCCGGCGATCCTGACCGTCCACGCTGCCGGCGGCCGCGCGATGATGGAGGATGCCAAGGCGGCGGCGCCAATGGGGACCAAGGTCGTCGCGGTGACGATGCTCACCAGCCTCGATCCGAGCGATCTCGAATCGATCGGCCTCAACCCCGATCCGCACGAACAGGTCGTCCGCCTCGCCGAGCTCGCCCGCGCGGCGGGTCTCGACGGCATCGTCTGCTCGGGCAATGAAGTGAAGGCCGCGCACAAGATCTGGCCGCACGGTTTCTTCGTCGTCCCCGGCGTCCGCCCCGCGGACGGCCACCACGGCGACCAGAAGCGCGTCGTCACCCCGCGTCAGGCGCTCGACGATGGCGCGTCGATCCTCGTCGTCGGCCGCCCGATCACCCAGGCCGAGGACCCCGATATGGCCGCGCGGGCGATCGAGGCTACGCTCTAAGGCGTTATGGCAGAAACGAATTTTTCGCAGTTTTACTGGATCGTGATCCCGGCGGTCGCGCTGGCAGGTGCAGTCCTGCTCTCGCTAACCCATCGGAGTGCGCTGCGGCGTTCGCTGCTGGCGCTCTGGGCAGTGCTGCCCCTGATCGCCTTCTTCGCGCTCGCCTTTGGCCAGGGCTGCATCCCCTCCGCTGGCGTCGATCAATGCTATTGGGTCGGCTTCGGCTTTATACTGATTGCCATCTACGGCATGCCGATGTGGTGGATCGCGATCGTGGTTGGGCTCGTCGCGATATGGATTTGGCGAAAGCGTACAGCCCCTTGATCCGTCGCGCCACAAGCGAGGATCTGATCCGCCTCCACCCGGTGATCGAGCGCGCCTATCGCGGCGAATCGGCGCGGGCGGGCTGGACGCATGAGGCCGACCTGATCCCCGAGGGCGAGCGCACCGACCTGGAAACGCTGGCCGCCATCGTCGCCGATCCCGCCGCGCGCCTGCTGATCGCATTCGACGGTGAGAACCCGATCGGCTGCGTCACCGTCACCGACAAGGGCGACGGCTTCGCCTATCTCGGCCTGCTTTGTGTAGATCCCACGCTCCAGGCCGCCGGCCTTGGCAAGCAATTGGTCCACGCCGCCGAAGCAATCGCCCGTGACACCTTCGGCGCCACCCACATGGAAATGACCGTAATCGAGCAGCGCACCGAGCTGATCGCATTCTACGAACGTCGCGGATACGCCGCCTCGGGCAAGCGCCGCGACTTTCCAGTCCCGATGACCCCGCCCCTGTTCATGACGGTGCTGGTCAAGCCTTTAGGCTAGAACTCGATCCACAGCGGGTCCTTGCCCTCGGCTTCCTTCGCCAGCCGCTCCGCACGCTGCCGCTCCGACCCGTTCTTTCGCAGCACATCGCGTATCGTGGAAAGCGATGGCAGCGCTCCGTGGATCGAGCGCGACTCGGAACCGACGCCGCCCCCGCAAACGAACTCCTTTGTCCGCATGTAAATCGTATGCCGCAGGATCACATTCCACTCCGGCTCTACACCTGCCCGGCCCCGGATATTGCCGTTGATGTCGTACATCACCGCGCTACGCCCATGGCGGCGATCGGTGGCGCAATCGAATTCCATGACGACCGCAACCGCCGCGGTACCGTTATGGTCCTCGGACAGGACCGTCAGCACATTGGCGCGGGGAAACTCCGTCTGGGTGACGATCGATGCCATATCGACCAGCACGAACGTCTTATCCTGATTGCCCGCCGCCGCGATCCGCCAGTCCTGCGCGTGCGAAACACTTGGCATAAGCAACGCCGCGGCAAGGCAAATTTTACGGATCATTGCGTCTCTCCCTTGCCACCGGACTAGCGCAGGGCCGCGCCGCTTGCGAGTAGCAATGCGCCATACTCGCGCCTAGAGCAGCTGCATGCCCGTCACCGCCAAGATCTGCGGCCTCTCCACCGCCCGGACCCTCGACGCAGCCGTCGCGGGCGGGGCGAGCCATGTCGGCTTCGTCTTCTTCCCGCCCTCCCCGCGCAACCTGGACTTCGGCCAGGCGCATTCGCTCGCGGCGAACGTGCCGGCGAGCGTCGGCAGGGCCGGTGTCTTCGTCGATCCCGACGACGATGTGCTCGACGCCGCCATCGCCGCCGCCGGCCTTACCGTGATCCAGCTCCACAAAACGACGCCGGAGCGCGCCGCCGCGATCCGCAACCGCTCCCGCCTGCAGGTCTGGGCCGCCGTGGCGGTAAAGACCCGCGCTGACCTAAATGCCGCCGCCCGCTTCCGCGGCGCCGCCGATCGCATCCTCTACGACGCCAAGACGCCCGACGCCGCCGCGCTCCCCGGCGGCATGGGCCTGCGCTTCGACTGGCGGCTGCTCGAAGGCTTCTCGCACCCGCTCCCCTGGGCGCTCTCGGGCGGTCTCGATCCCGCCAACGTCGCCGAGGCCGTCGCCATCACCGGCGCGCAGATCGTCGATGTCTCCTCCGGCGTCGAAACCGCCCCCGGCATCAAGGATATGGACAAGATCGCGGCGTTCCTTAAAGCGGTCGCGCAATGCTGAGCCTTTCGCCCTCCGCCGGAATTCGATGGCGCTGATCGCCTTTCAGCGAACAGCCACCCCTATCGAAAGCCCGCGCGCATGACCGACACCGTCACTCTGCCCAATTCCCTACGCAACCAGCCAGACGAGCGCGGCCATTTCGGCCAGTTCGGCGGCCGCTTCGTCGCCGAGACGCTGATGCCGCTGGTCCTCGAGCTCGAGGCCGAATATCGCCGCGCCAAGGCCGATCCCGCCTTCAAGGCCGAGTTCGACGATCTGCTCGAGCATTTCGTCGGCCGCCCCAGCCCGCTCTATTTCGCCGAGCGGATGACCGCGCATTACCGCGAAGCCGCACCTGCGGGCATGGGCGCCAAAATCTATTTCAAGCGCGAGGAACTGAACCACACCGGCGCGCACAAGATCAACAATTGCATCGGCCAGATCCTGCTGGCGATCCGCATGGGCAAGACCCGGATCATCGCCGAGACCGGCGCCGGCCAGCATGGCGTCGCAACCGCCACCGTCGCCGCGCGCTTCGGCCTGCCCTGCACCATCTTCATGGGCGCGCGCGATATCGAGCGGCAGGCGCCGAACGTGTTCCGCATGAAATTGCTCGGTGCCGAGGTCCGCCCGGTCACATCCGGCGCACAGACGCTCAAGGATGCGATGAACGAGGCGCTGCGCGACTGGGTCGCGACGGTGGAGAATACCTTCTACATCATCGGCACCGCCGCCGGCCCGCACCCCTATCCCGAACTGGTCCGCGATTTCCAGAGCGTGATCGGCACGGAGGCGCGCGCGCAGATCCTCAAGGCCGAGGCGCGGCTGCCCGATTTGCTGATCGCGGCGGTGGGCGGCGGATCGAACGCGATCGGCCTGTTCCACCCGTTCCTCGACGATAGCGACGTGGCGATGCTCGGCATCGAGGCGGCGGGCCACGGCATCGACACTGGCCAGCACGCCGCCAGCCTCAACGGCGGCGTCCCCGGTATCCTCCACGGCAACCGCACCTATCTGCTCCAGGACGAAGACGGCCAGATCACCGAGGCGCATTCGATCTCGGCCGGCCTCGACTATCCGGGCATCGGCCCCGAGCACAGCTGGCTGCACGAGAGCGGCCGCGTGGCATACGAGCCGGTCACCGATAAACAGGCGCTCGCCGCGTTCCAGCTTTGCTGCCAGCTGGAAGGCATCATCCCCGCGCTCGAATCATCACATGCGCTCGCAGCATTGGAGAGCAAGGCACGGGAATATCGCGACGACCAGATCATCATCGTCAACGTCTCGGGCCGCGGCGACAAGGACATCTTCACCGTCGCCGAAGCGCTGGGGTTCGAGATGTGACCCGTCCCAAGCACGACGAAACCCCGAACGTCATCCCGTTCCGCCCCCGGCCCACACCGCCCCGCGCGCCATCGCGCTGGGCGCGCAGCGTCAAAGTGTTCCTGGTCCTGCTCGCCGGCACCGGCGTGCTTCGCGGACTCTATGCCGGCATGGCGTTCGGTCTGTACGACGTGCTCTTCGTGATCCTGCTGGCCTGCGCGCTGACCTACTGCGAATTTCTGGCGAGGCGAGCATGAGCGATATTGGCAAATTGGCGCTGCAAGCGTTCAAGAACCTGCGTGCGCCGATGATCGCATTCGCCATCGTCTTCGGGTTGGATATCAAGGATTTTTTCACGCCGCTTTGGAATACCGGAGATGTTGGTGCTTCCTGGGCCAACTGGCTTACGAAAGCCGTGCCGGAAATACCGGTCCTCTTCCTGATCCTAACTATCCTCTATGTCGTCCTTGCCGCTACGGAAGTAGGCAGGAAAAGCCAGGAAGATACCTATAGCGACCGCGACGACGGATACCGGTCGCCCCGCCATGACTGACCGCCTCGCCGCCGCCTTTGCCAAGGGCCACCCCGCGCTCGTCACCTTCGTCACCGCCGGCGATGGCGACACCGCCGCAATCCTCGACGCGCTCGTCGCGGGCGGCGCGGACGTGATCGAGCTCGGCATGCCCTTTACCGATCCGATGGCCGATGGCCCCGCGATCCAGGCCGCGAACCTGCGCAGCCTCGGCAAGGGCACCCGCACCGCCGACGTCCTCGACATCGCCCGCGCCTTCCGCCAGCGCCACCCCGCTATCCCGCTCGTCCTGATGGGCTATGCCAACCCAATGACCGTGCGCGGCTCCGAATGGTTCGCCAATGCGCTGGCCGAGGCGGGCGTCGATGGCGTGATCTGCGTCGATATCCCGGCCGAGGAGGACGACAGCCTCGGCGAATCGCTCCGCGCTCACGGCATCGCCAATATCCGCCTCGCCACCCCCACCACCGATGTCGCGCGCTTGCCCGCCGTGCTCGATGGCGCCAGCGGCTTCCTCTATTACGTCTCGGTCGCGGGTATCACCGGCCTCCAGCAAGCCGCGCAATCCTCGATCGAGGATGCCGTGACTCGACTCAAGGCCGCCACCACCCTTCCCGTCGCGGTAGGCTTCGGCGTCCGCAGCCCCGAGCAGGCCGCCGCCATCGCCCGCGTCGCCGACGGCGTCGTCGTCGGCTCGGCGATCGTCGAGCTGGTCGGCGAGCACGGAGAGGGTGCAGCGGAACCCGTTCGCGCCTATATCCATTCCCTCAAGACGGCCATTCTTGCCGCCACTAAGGAAGTCGCATGAGCTGGATCAGCAGCGTCCGCAACGCGCTCGCCTATGTCACCAAGCGCGAGACCCCCGACAATCTCTGGCACAAGTGCAAGGGCTGCGGGACGATGGTGTTCACCAAGGAGCTGGAAGAAAACCTCTACGTCTGCCCGACCTGCGATTTCCACGAGCGCATCGGCCCGGCCGTGCGCTTCGCGCATCTGTTCGACGAGGGCAGCTACAATGTCCTCGTCAGCCCGAGGGTAGCCGAGGATCCGCTCAAGTTCCGCGACTCCAAAACCTATGCCGCGCGCCTCAAGGCCGCGCGCCTCGAAACCGGTGAGCCCGATGCGTTCCTCAACGCCAGCGGCACGATCAACGGCCACCACGCGGTGATTGGCGTCCAGGATTTCGCCTTCATGGGCGGATCGATGGGCCAGGCGGTGGGTGAAGCCTTCATCCACGGGGTCGAGACCGCGATCGGCGCCCGCGCGCCCTATATCGTTTTCACCGCCAGCGGCGGCGCGCGCATGCAGGAGGGTATCCTCAGCCTGATGCAGATGCCGCGCACCACGGTGGCGATCGAGATGCTCCACGATGCCGGTCTGCCCTATATCGTCGTGCTGACCGATCCCACGTCGGGCGGCGTCATGGCGGCATATGCCATGCTCGGCGACGTTCAGATCGCCGAGCCGCGCGCGACGCTGGCCTTCACCGGTCGCCGCGTGATCGAGAACACGATCCGCGAAAAGCTGCCAGACGATTTCCAGACCTCGCAATATTATTACGACCACGGCCTGATCGACATGGTCACCCACCGCAAGGCGCTCCGAGACACGCTCGGCCAGCTGATCGGCCTGCTGTGCACCGGGAAGCAGGCGGCATAAACTCCCCTCCCGCTTGCGGGAGGGGCTGGGGGAGGGGCTATCAAATTGATCCGCTCTATTGATACACCCTCCCCTAACCCCTCCCGCAAGCGGGAGGGGAACTAGAAAATGCCCGACTTCGCCACCTCGTCCTCGCCGCAGGTCCAGCGCCAACTGGACCGACTCACCCTGCTCTCCCCGGGCGCCGACATCCTCGGCCTCGAACGCATCACCGCGCTCCTAGCCCGCCTCGGCAACCCGCACCTAAGCCTCCCCCCGGTGCTCCATGTAGCCGGCACCAACGGCAAGGGCTCCACATGCGCGTTCCTGCGCGCCGCGATCGAAGCCGCGGGCCTCACCGCGCACGTCTACACCAGCCCCCATCTCGTCCGCTTCAACGAGCGCATCCGCATCGCCGGCACGCTGATAACGGACGAAGCCCTCGCCCCGCTCCTCCAAGAGGTTCTGGATAGAGGCGGCGATCTCAACGCCAGCTTTTTCGAAGTCACTACCGCCGCCGCCTTCCTCGCCTTCGCACGCACGCCCGCCGACGCGTGCATCATCGAAGTCGGTCTCGGCGGCCGCCTCGACGCCACCAACGTCATCCAGAACCCCACAGCCACCGCGATCGCGCAGCTCGGCATCGATCACCAGAGCTTCCTCGGCGACACCGCCGAAGCCATCGCCGCCGAAAAGGCCGGCATCGCCAAGCCCGGCGTGCCGCTGGTGACGATGCGCTATCCCGCTTCCGTCGCTGCCACGGTGGCCGAGGTCGCGGCAAAGGCCGATGCGCAACTGCTGATCGAAGGCGAGGCCTGGAACTATGCGGTGGCCGGACAAACCCTCCGTTACAGCGACGCAAACGGCATCGTTGAAACCCCACTCCCAGCCCTCGCCGGCCCGCACCAGCCCGCCAACCTCGCGCTCGCCATCGCCATCCTCCGCCACCAGCAGGCGCTGGCGATCCCCGAAGCCGCCTGCGCCAAGGCCTCGATCAGCACCCGCTGGCCCGCGCGGATGCAGCCCCTTTCCCCAGGCCCCCTGCTCGATCTGCTGCCCGAAGGCGCGCAGCTCTGGCTCGACGGCGGCCACAACCCGGCCGCAGGCGATGCCATTGCGCAAACCCTGAGCGGCATTAGCGGCGGCCCGCGCCACCTCATCCTCGGCATGCTGAGCAACAAGGACCCGCGCGGCCTGCTCGAACCGATCGCCCCGCTGCTCGATAGCCTCACCGCCGTTCCGGTTCCTGGCCACGAGCATCACTCACCCGACGACCTCGCCCGCGTCGCGCAAAGCCTTGGCATCCCGCAGACAGCCATCGCTCCCGACATCCCGTCGGCGCTAGCGAAACTCCCCGACGGCCCCGCGCCCTTGGTCCTGATCCTCGGCTCGCTCTACCTCGCCGGCACGGTCCTCGAAGCCAACGGCGAACTCCCTACCTGATGCACCCCGTGCTCCGGCGAAGGCCGGAGCGTCGGCAATCGGAGATCTGCAAGCCGGCAAAGCTCCGGCCTTCGCCGGAGTACGAGCATGTTGATGCGATACCGCTCTTATTGCGATTGACTATCATTAGCGAACCGGGAAAGCTATGCGTCCAGCTCGGAGTCGCCACACATGACCGCCACCAACTCGCTCGCCGCCACCCTCCCCGCCGTCCAGCCCGACGATCCCGGTGCGCGCCTGTTCCTGTTCGCGCTGCGCCAGATGGGGGCGAACGGCCTCACCGACGCCAGCGCTGCCCACGCCTTCGTCACCGCGTTCGGCAAGAGCTTCCAGCGCCCCTTGGTGCTGCTGCGCGCGCTCGTGGCGGAAATGTCGGCATCCTCGGCACGCCCGATCCAGATCGCCCCCTGGTGCTGCCCGCGCATGACCGCCGGTGAGGACGCGTTGCTCGCGATCCTCGGCCGCGTCCGCCACAATTCCGAAGCGGCATTGCTGTTGCTCGACGACCTGCTCGGCGTCCGCGAATCGCTTGGCATTCTCGCCACCGCGCACGCGTTGTCGAACGCCTTCGCCGATCTCGGCCTGCCGCTGGAGCGTTAATCCACGATCAGTAGGGGAGCGGTTCGCACGCCGGATAGCTTCCATCCCAGGCCGTGTCGCCGAAACACAAGCTGGATACCCTTGCCATCGCGGGCGACGAGCCGGAATTGATCGAAGGAATCGCGCACCACATGCCCATCGCGCAGGCGCGAAAGGTCCAGCGATTCCCCTCCCGCTATGTCATCCAGCACCGATTTGGCGATGGCCTCCACGCTTCCCTGCTTGCGTTCCATATCGGAAAGCCGCCCGGCAATGTCCGCCAGCGCCGTGACCACATGCGACGGCAGATGCAGATACGCATCGTCACGCAGCGCGGGGTAGTCGATATAGGCGGACAGCGTCTTGCGATCGTGCGCCTCGGCGGCGATCTTCATCCGGTAGAGCGTCCACCACGGCGATCCGAACCACCATCCGGCGCAAGCCGCCACCGCCAACGCCGGCGCAACAAGCGCCCAGCGCTTCACGACCCCCGGCCCCGCAGTCCCCCCAGCGTCTCCATCGCCCAGCGGTACATATCCGCCTCCGCCGCGCGCTGGGTACGGTCCATCCGCTTCATCCGCCCTTCGACTTCCTCGAGCACCTTGACCGCCTTGCCGTCCCAACCCCGGTCGATCAGCAGCGCGGCGTAGCGGCAGCGCGCTTCCTCGCCCGGCATCCGCGTCACCACATCCTCGTACAGCGCCAGCGCCTCGTCCTTGCGGCCGAGATGCTCGAGCACCTTGGCGCGGAGCAATTGCTGCACGTCGCGCTCGCTCTGCCCCAGCGGGGTTTCGATCGCATCGAGCAGCGCCAGCGCCTCCACGGTCTGCCCGGTCTCGAACAATGCGGTGGCGAGCTTGCGCTGGGTACGCGTGTCGACATCGCCAGCCGTCTTTTGGATCGACTCGCGATATAGCGGAATCGCTTCCGCATATCGGCCCAGCGCGGCGAGCGCGTCGGCCAGCCGCATCCGGTTGGCGGCGGTATCGGTCAGGTCGAGCGCATCGCGCGCCGCGCGAACCTCCCGCTCGGGGTTCAGCGCCATCGCCGCCTTGGCGGTCGCGGTGCGGACGTGGCGGTTGTGCTGCCAGCCGGGCAACACCTCGACGACCACATAGGCGATCGTCCCCACCAGAGGCAGGAAGATGATCGCGCTCAGCCACAGATTGTTGCGCCCGGTCCGCACCAGGTGAATGACGCAGGCGACCTGCAGCGCGATGATGCCGATGGCGTAGGGCATGGGATCAGCTCGCGGTTTCGCCGGCCTCGGCAATCCCCGGCGGCGGCGGCGAAACAATC
>Ga0247811_1000011_pt1 | contig 138623 bp, 245 predicted proteins | sample UWRJL134311R1_FD_189018 | JGI IMG/M metagenome (GOLD analysis project Ga0247811, IMG submission 189018) | Plant litter microbial communities from Arlington Agricultural Research Station in Wisconsin, United States - UWRJ-L134-311R-1 | ecosystem: Environmental > Terrestrial > Plant litter >...
AATTAAAATACGGAATAACTATTGACGGTCTAGAGCTAGAGCCTTGGCTATATTTCCACATAAATCACTTTCAAACAGAAATTCCTATAACTGTTATAGATAAAGTGACGGGAGAAAAAAAAACAGGTAAAAAAGTAAAAGTTCCAGAACTTAGAGATAATGAGTATTATATAATACAAGAAAGTTACAGAACAGCAAGAAAAGAAGAAAAGATGTTATTTATAGCGGCTACAAGACGTTTATTTAAATCAACAGGACTTGCTTCTCACTTATACCACATTGCTATAACAGGAGGAAAAGAGTTAGTTGTAGCAGGGGGATCGGCAAAAGATTTAGGACAATTAGAAAAGAATATAAAAGTCTGCTCATTAAACATAAACCCTGCATTTGCTGTAAATAATATCAGTAATGACTGGACGAAGAAAATACCTTTAGGAATAAAAACCAAAACCAATAAAATTATTGCTCAGTGTATAATACACATCATCAACTTAGATGGTGGAGCGGTAAGTAATTCTGAGATTCTAGCAGGTTTTACTCCAGATGCCTTTGTAATTGATGAGGTGATGAAAGCCCCTTTTATCGACCAGCTTAACGGGGCTAAACCGTCCTTTGACACACCGGAAGGAAAACTTTGTACAGCTATATTATCTGGAACTGGTGGTAATGAGGAATTGTCAAGGGATGCCCTTACAGTACTTAAAGATCCTGCTGACTATGATATTCTCCCAATGGACTGGGATAAATTAGAGAGAAGTATACCTAAAGAACATATCACTTGGAAAAGGCAGAATTTTGGTACTTTTGCGCCTGCTCAAATGTCAGCAAAAACAGGGATGGTAAAAATAGAATCTAATCTTGAAAAATATTTACAATTAGAAAATTGCCCTGGACTTAGAAAAATAAAAATACTAGTAACAGATTGGAAAAGATGTAATGAAATAATACGAGAAGATAGAAAAAAGAAACAAAAACATAAACCTACATTAGTAAAAGAAATTGTCTATTATCCTATATCTCCGGAAGAAATATTTTTATCAGGTAAAACAAACCCATTTCCTTATGAAGCCGCTACAATACATCTAGAAAGAAAAAGACTAGCTGGTGATTTAGGAAGAAAAATAGATTTAGTAAGAGATGGAACTAGAATAGATACTTCTTTATCCAGCAAAGAAATTCCAAATTTTCCATTTGAGGGGGGATTTTTTGATGCGCCAGTTCTTGTATTTGGAAGTATACCAGAGGAAAAACCACCAAGAGGATTATTTTGTATTTCACTCGATGATTATAAACAAGAGCAGTCAGGTACAGACTCATTAGGATGTTTTGTAGTATATAAAAGGCAATCTGGAAATGATGAATGGGGTGATAGAATTGCAGCGATATACACTGCCAGACCTGACCCCCATAGAAAGTTTCACTTATGGGGGCACATGCTCTGTGAATTATATAATGCAGAAGAAGCGGTATTGATGGAGAATGAGGATATGGAGTTTAAAGTGTTCTTAGATACCATAAGACAAACAGATAAATATTTAGTACCAACTTTTAATGTCGCAGCGGATTTAAATGTAAAAAGTAACGGAAGAAGACAGTTTGGTATTTCTCCACAAGGAAATAAATCCGCCATCATAAATAAAGCTATTAATTACTGTAATGAAGTAATTGTCACTCATCACGAAGATGGAACAGTGACTCAAATATTAGGAGTTGAGAGAATTGACGATGAAATGTTACTAGAAGAAATCATTAATTACAAAGAAGGGGAAAACCACGATAGAATTACAGCTTTTGGTATCGTTTTAATTCAGGCTCATAAGATGGATGCTGAATTTGTACCTATTAGATTAACTGAACCTAAACATGAAATGAATAAACAAGTTGTAATAAATAGAAGTCCTATAAGAAGCAGTGGCAGAAGAATGAGACTCTAAAATTAAGTAATTTGTAAAAACGTTTAGTTATGCGTAAATTTGCGGATTAACTATATCAAATATACATGAATCCATTTGACACCTCATTTTTATCTGGTTTTGGGCAAGGAGGAGATTTCTCTTCTGCCTTACCTACTCAGACACTCTTAGAAAGCCAAAAAAACGAGGCTTGGATAAAATTGTGTATGGATCGATTGGAAATGATAGCGGTAAAGCAATATAACAGAAATATTGAGTTCAACTCGTATTATGAAATGGTTAAGGGTAATTTAATATACTCCGATTACGGCTTAGAAGATTTCTCAAAAGAAGTTATAAGATTGCGAGGAGAAACGGATTACCCAGTTCATGCGAAACATTATGACTTCCTAGGAATTATATGCAACCAAATAGAATCAGATTGGATTACAAGTAAAGCTGCATTCAGAATAGACAATACAGACCCCATATCACAGAATGATTTTATTCGCGACCAAAACGATAGATTACTAGAATACACACAGAAAAACTTCAATTTAGAATTAGAAAGAAAACTTCTAGCCAGAGGAATAATTGTTAATGAAGAAAGACAATTCCAATCTGAGGAAGAAATGCAGGCATACGCCCAAGAACTTCAACAACAAAAAGACCAGCTAATACCGCCGGAAGTAATACAGAAAACTTTATTTAAAGACTGGAAAACCAATGCTACAGAATGGGCGGAAAAAACCTATGAAATAGACCAAGACCGTTTCGGAATGGAGAAAATGAGCCGTCAAGAGATGGTTGACAGACTCCTTACTGGAAGATGGTTCAGACACTATCATATAGGATATGACTACTACAAACCCGAAAGATGGCATCCCTGTCAAGTATCATTTTCAGAAGATTTAGATATAGAATATCCGCAAGATGCAGAATATGTATCTTTCTTAACACAAATGTCCCCATCTAAATTCTTAAATAGATTTGGCGATAAAATTGATGAAGAAACCCAAAAAAGATTAATGGGCTACTATAATCAGAACAAAGGTGGAAGCTATGGTGGCGGGGCATCAATAAACCAAGTAATACAAAACAACTTCGGACAGGTACAGCAGTTACCATTTGCAGGATTCCACGATTATGAATTAGGACTAGAATTCCAGGAAACATTTGGAGTCCCTATGGGAGAATCAACAGTTCTTGTAGATGGAGAACAAAAAGTAGTTCCATCTTGGTATTCTCCATTAGCAAGAGGCGGGGGATTTTTAAGTCAAAACTCAATGAGCGAATTACGTTCAGATATTGATTTAAGATCCGACACACTTCAAGTAACAGAATCATATTGGCGTTCATATAAAAGAGTGGGGATACTTAATTATGTAAACCCTGATGGATATATGGATCAGGTCTTTACTACTGATGACTTATTGCCGGAATTCTTAAAAGAAAATGAAATCACCACACTTAGAAAAATCTCTTTAGAAGAGGCGGAACTAAGAATGGAAGCCAATACAATAGCATACACCTGGATACCAGAAATCAGGTGGGGGGTAAAAGCAAAATCACATAACAGCTACTTAGACAAAGATCTATATATTGGCGGAAAAGCACTACCATTCCAAATTAAAGGAACACTAGATGGAGGAAGTAATATATATGACGCTAAAATACCAGTGGCGGGATATATAGGAGACTCAATTGCTAAAAAGCTCCGTCCATATATAATCAAACATAATATTGTATTAAATCAAATATATTCACTTCTTGAAAAAGAATTAGGAACATTCTTTCTATTTGATATTAAATACTTACCTTCAGAATACAAAGGCTCAGGAAATACAAGACAGGCTTTAGAGCAGATGTATGACCTTATTCAGGATATAGGAATTGTTCCTGTAGATACGTCGCGCCAAAATTTAGAAGGAGGACAGCCAGCAATGAATGCATTTGCAACACAATCTATTGATTATACAGGAATGATTAACAATAGAATGAATCTAGCTGTACAATTTAAATTACAGGCTCTAGAACAGATTGGAATAACACCACAAAGAATCGGAACACCAGATCAATATTCTACCGCGGAAGGAATAAAACAAGGAAATACAGCCTCATACGCACAAACAGAAGGACTTTTTGCAGTACAAGCGGAAGCAGATAAAAGAGCAGCTTTATTACATTTAACTGTAGCGCAATACTGCCAGAAAAATAATAAAGACTATTCTTTCCTTTATACTAAATCTGATGGAGAGAAAGCTTTTATAGAACTTTCGGACGAGTTTTTTCAATGCCGCGAATGGGGTGTTACAATGGATATAACATCGGATGGACGCAAACAAGTTGAAACATTGAAGAACATTTTGATTTCAAACAATACTATGGGAAGTGATGTACTTGACGTAGCTGAAATAGTGTCATCTAAATCAATGACAGCCATAATGTCACATGCTCGTCAGAATAGGCAAGATGCTCAAAAAGTAATTCAACAACAACAAGCCCACGAGAAAGAAGTTGCTCAAATGCAAATAGAAGCGGCCGATAAACAACTACAAGCTAAATACGCACAAGAGACTAAGATACAAGATAGCAAGAACTTTACTGACATCGAGGTAAAACAGATTGACAGTTATGGTAAAATGTCAATAAATCAAAACGCAGATTCTAGCCTATATGATCGATTAGATAAAGTCACTCAACAAGCTTTAGATAACGATTATGCAAATGCTGATCTTCAGCTTAAAAATCAAAACTTGCAAATGAAGCAAGAAGATATGGATTTAAGAAGAGAAAGAGACGATAAAGAGTTCCAGCTTAAAGTTGAGCAACTTGCACAAAAGAAAAGACAAACAGAAGTTCAGCTTCAAACAAGTTTAATCAACAAGAATTAATTTAAAATTAAGCCTTACTTTTAAAACAAGGGCATAAGTTATTTTAAATTAAGGCTTTTTCATAAAAAACAAGAGATTTTTTAAAACCAATATAATAACATAAATTTGCAACATAAATGTCAATAGAAAACCAAAATTCGTCAATCGACACACAAGTTTCTTTCGAAGATCTACAACAAGGATTTTCATTTACTCCACCAGAAGAGGTAAAAACAGAAACCCCTGAATTAACTTTTGAACCTTTAGATTTAAGCGGAGAAAAAAAAGAGGAAGATAAACCAGAAGAAGTAATTCCGGCGGGAGAAAAACCTAAAGAAGAGGAAGAAGGATTCAAACCTTTAAATCTAGAAACACCTAAAGATAATTTTTACACTAACCTATTAAAGAAGAAACTTGAAAAAGGACTTTGGGAAGACGTAATAATTAAAGAAGGAGAAACAGAAACAAAACTTTCTGAGATTGAAGACTTAACCGAAGAAGAATATTATAAGTTAGAAGAAGATCAGGATGCTATCAAAAAAGAAGATATTAAAGATAAGTATATCTCTATTGATGGAATCGCAGAAGAAAAAAAGTTAATACTAGAAATAGTTAAAAACGGAGGAAACTTAGCTGAACTATTCCAAAACGAAAAACAATTAGAAAAACCTTTTGATGAAAGTAAGGGATGGGATTTGGAAAATGAAAACCACCAAGAATCAATAGTTTACCAACATTACTTAAGTCAAGGTAATACACCTAGTAGAGCTAAACTTTTAGTAGAGGCAGATAAAAAAGAGTTCGTACTAGACACTGCAGCAAAACAGATTGTAGATTTTCATCAAAAAGCTTATAGCGACAACTTGAATGCTATAAACAAACAGCTTATTGAAGAAAAAAACGCGGAAAAAGAAAACTTAAAAGTATACCGCTCGGAACTTACAAAAACATACAAAGAAGCAAAAATACCAGAACACGATATTAAAAAACTGGTAGATGCTGCAACAAAAGAAGATTCAAATGGAGATTTCGCTGTAGACACAATCTACGAAACAAAAATGAAAGACCCAATCGAAGCCTCGGAATTAATTTTCTTCTTAACTAATAAAGAGCAGTATCTTCAACAGAAAATGCTGGAAACAAAAGTTAAAACCAATTTAACTACAATGCGTACAATTAATAGAGCACCAAAAGATGCCACACAAAAAGTCGCGCCAAAAGAAGAAAAACAAGAATCAGGATTTAGATTTAATATACCAACATAAAAAACAAATAAAATAAAATGAGCGTAACACAACTCCCTCCAAATATGCTGTACAACGGAGATATGATTGTACAAAGAACAGATAGAAAAACTATCGCATCCATAGGAGGACACTTTGACACAAGTTCAATCTCGGACTGGTACAAACAAGATCCAGACAAGAACAACTTAGGATTAATTAAACTTTGGGGACAAGGTGCAATGGTAAACTATCCAATCTATACAGGATTACTTGAGAAAAAAGCAATGCTTGAAGTAGACGGTGCAGATGGTAAAGTTTACTATGATGTAGCTATTAAAGATTCAGGAAAATGCGTAACTGTAAGAGATACTTCTTTGGAATATCCTTTCGCAGGTTTGGATAATTCTGTATTTAGAGTAGTTTTAAACAAACGTTATGAAGTGGGTGATGTATTGACACCATCTTTCTACAAATCAGGAGTTCAAATTATCGTATCAGACCGCGAAGAAATTAACCAAGTAATCGGCGGATGGAGTTTACCTGTAACTTATGTTACTAATGATAAAAAAGCTACATATGATCAGCAATACCTAAAAAGCGGAAGACAATACTTTAAAGTGTCGCAAAATATCTTAGGAGAATACGGTACTAACTATGGTACAATTGACTTTCCAGATATGCCAACAACTATGAAATGTATGTTCCAATTAGGTAACATGTCAGGACACGAGGTTTCAGTTACAGGCCGTGCGGATATGAGAAAATTCTCAGGTGCTGCCTCAACAACTAAAGAATACTTAGATGAACTTTTAGGAGACATCGAAAGAAACGGAGAATTTGCTATTATGACCGAAGCTGTTAACGTAGGAGCTGGAGGAGTAATTAAAAAAGGAGCAAATTTAAGATTAGGTGCCGCAATGGAATTACTATTGCACAAATATCACCAAAAAGCATTAAATACTCAGTTCATGTTCCAAGATGCTGCTATTATACCAGGAGCAAATGGAAGTGGAATTACAAGATTGAATGAAGGTATCTACAAACAAATGCGTAGAGGTAAAATCATCACTTATGCTCGTCCAATGGGTATGACAAGAGCTGACGTTGCTGATGCAGTAGAATACTTATTCGTTAACAATCCTTTACCAGATGAACAAAGAGAGGTAACTTTCAGTGTAGGTAAATATATGCAGCAAAACTTCTTCGCTATTTTCAAAGAAGAGGTAAAACAACAAAATGAAGGATTAGGTGTATGGAACGGCGCGGATAGAATTATTCCAAAATCTCCAGTATCAGGAACATCTTTAACAGAATTAGAGTACAATGCGGTTAGATTTACTAAGGTTTATCTTCCGGGAATTGGAAACATCTCTGTAAAACATGACCCATCATTAGATTACAGACCAGGAGAAGATCGTTTCATCAGCGGAATGCACCAAGGCGGATTAGCTCATACGACCTACAGTGCGGTAATCTGGGATACAGCAGACCAAAAATTTTCCAACAATAGAAAAATGCCACAAGGAGCAACTTTAATTGAAGGGGGCGATAACGGCTCAAATGTGTATATCGTTAAGCCTCAAGGTGCTATGACATACTGGGGGTCAGAAAACGGACGATATGATAGCATGAAACCTTCAGATATTGTTTCCTCAAACAAGTTTCAAATGCAATCTTGGTTTATTTGGAGCGTAGTTGCGGGATTAGTTCTTGATAAAGGTAGATTCGTTATTATAGAGCTAGACGAAAAAGCCCAAGCAGGTTTTAATTAATAAAAAATAAAATTCCCCTGACCTTAAAAATCAGGGGATAATATTTTACCTTCTTATTTTTTCAGTAAGGTTTGGTTCTCTAAAATTAAGTAATTTGCTGCTGTAAAAACATAGTAGTATATTTGCAGAGTAAAACCAAAAAACAATTAAAATGCAAGACGAATTATTAGTTTACAAAAACGGTAATCAAGAATATTCAATTAAAATAGGTACTGAAGATAAACCTTATACTTATCAAGTGATTCCAATGTATGATGCAAGTGCACCAGATGGTTTTCAAAAGATGAGATCAACTAAAATTATCGACCCAAATGTTTACAACAGAGTAAGATTAGGAACATATGATCCTGCAAAACTTATGTACGATGTAGCATTTACAGAAAACTCTAGAATACTTACTAGACTATACCCAGACAAAAGTTTAAGACAAACGGCATTAAAAAATATCACTAAGTATATTATTAATCCGATGCTGCAAATTTACACAAAAGAACAATTACTTGACTTTAAGAATTTTGATTTCTGGGATACACTTACAGAAAATATTGAACTAGATAACAGCTACAATACTTCTGATCCCATGCAGCTTTTCAAATTATACTGCCTTATTTCTAAAGGCGACCTATGTCCGGCGGGATTAGAAAGCGAGTCCTATTATTTAGGCTCAGCTCAATATGCAGTTGAAAATAAAGATTCAGTAGTTGACGTAGGACAAAAAAGAAAACTGGAAATCAGCCAGGCGACAAGTAAATTCATTACATTACTATCTACAGATAAAGAAGGCTTAACAGCTATTTTAGAATGGATGGGTATTACAGGAGTAGTTGACAGCGAAGATGCTCTTCTTAATGACATCTTTACTACTTGGTTATCTAAGGATGACAACCAAAATCCAAAAGCTTTTCTTGAAACTTATGCTAACTATTACGAATCAGAAGCGGGTAAAAAAGAACTTGTCATGTTTAAGGATTTGAAATCATTACAACGAAAAAAGAAAATAGTAAAAGGAATGCAGGGATTTACTTTGAATGATCACTTACTAGGAAAAGATTTAAAAGACGCGGCGAAAAATGTTTTAAAAGACAATAGTTTATTAGAATTAGTTTATGCGGCATTAGATTAAAAATATGACAACAGAACAGTTCTACCAAGGTGCAATTATAAAACTTAACGAGAACGCAACTACCGATAAAATCAGTCTAGATAAAGGAAGATTCTGCGTTTTAGCTAATAATGTAATGAACCGACTCATAGAAGTGTTTCTAGATAGGAAATTTGAAGATGATATACGATACATTCAGAAAATATTAATTCATGATTTATCTATACCATCTTCAAAAAAACTAAAAAACTTCACAGAATTCAGTCTACCTAAAGACTACTTTGATTTCTCTAATTTATTCGCTACAGGATCTAAAGATGTATGTCAGAATAAAAAAATAGACTGCTTTGAAATAAAAGACGACGACACAAATGGGATACTCAGAGATTCTAATAACAATCCGTCATTCAAGCACAGAGAAACACCTTTTCATTTAGCATCTGATAAAATTATTATCTACACTTCAGATGACTTTACCATCGATAGAGCAGTACTTTCCTACTATCGTTACCCAATCCAAGTTGGTCTTAAAGACCCAGAAAACCCAGAGAGTGATTTCAATTCAAATGATCCTGAATTCGATGATAAATTTATGAACAGAGTAATAGATTTATTAGCAGCAGAATTCTTATTGAATACAGATGACCCTAAATATCAAGCAGAAAAACAAAACGCAATAACAAAAAATTAATTTAAACAAAAACAATAGAATGGCAACAGCGGGAGCATTAGAGAGAGACTTCTTCGTACTAGATGGTAAGACTCTAACAACAGGTGGTTCTTTAAATGTAACAAACGGAGTTTTGGCTATCGTAAGTAACGACAATAAAGAACTAACACAAAACGGAAGAAAAGTTTATTCAAATTTCACAGCACAATCAAAAGACAAATCATTTGATTTACTTTTAGGGGCATTTGATAATCCAGTTTCACAATATACAACAAATAAAGCATATGAGAGCCAAGCTTTCAGAATTGCCGACATTGAAGATATTCGTGTAGAAGTACCAAATAGAACAGGTATTGAAGTAGACGATTTCATCATAGGATACAATGGTAAACCAGGAACAGAAATCACTGTAGGAGAAAGAACCTCTACCGGAATCGATATCACCCTTAGTGGAGATCCTATTTTCAATTTAGGATACAAAGAGGGACAGACAACAATTAGACTTGATCTACAATATCCTTATCTTGACGATGATGATGTGTGTATTGACTGTGCTAACGGCGTAGTCACAATGCAGGAATTGGTAGAAAAAGCAGTGGCTGAATTTAACGCTACAAAATTATTGGGCGGTGTACCGGTTACAGATTATGTTGACGCATTGGTAGTTAACAGTTTGAATGGCACACTAGAAGATACAGTGGATTATCAGTATTACAACTTAACTTTATTTGATAATGGAGACTCAACAGCTTTAGCAAGAGTACAATCTCAATATCCTTTATATAAAGTAGTAAGAACAGATGAAGTTTCAGGAAATCAAACAGTATATACATTACAAGCTCCAGTAGGAACTTCTATCCCTGCATATACAACAAGTTTAGCTTCTACAATTAAGGGGTGCGATGCATGTCCAGCAGGTTACACTGAGATTCCAGCAGGTTTTGTTTATTCAATTGCTTTGGAAGATGACGGTGTGAGTTTAGTAACTACTATTGACGACCTTCCAGGATATGTTGCTTCTTCAGCAGTTAAAATTGGAAATTCAGTAGCAGGTGTAGGAACATACACAGTAGTTGTAACAGCAGAATTAACAGATGCACAAATAGCAACATTTAGAGCAATTTCAGCACCAGCTTCAACAGCGGTATTTGATTTGGCCGGAGAAGTTCAAGCAGTATGTTCTAATGCTACTACAGTATCTACTGCATGGACATTAGGAGATATCTGTCAATCAACTACAAAAGCTTATACAATTACAATTGCAGACGATGAGTGCGGTGGAAATATCTTAGCAGATTTACAAGCAGCATATCCAGAATTGACAATTACAATCGATACAGTTAATTTATCAAGAACAGCTACCTTAACAGGAACGTCAGGAACAGCAACAATCACAATTGGAGGTCTTCCTTATACGGCTACATTCAACACTAACTTAACTACAACTGCTTCTGATTTCATTACAGCTAATAAGGCCGCGATTGAATTAGCAACAGGCGGAGTAATTACTTCTAGTGGAGCAACAATTATTTTAGTAGCACCATCTGATTCATATCCAGGATTCTCAATTGTAAACGCCACAGGAACTTTAGCAGGAACAGTTGCAGCAGCAGCAGGATCAGGGGCACAACTTTCTTCTTTATGTCAAACAACTTACAGAACTAATGTACCAACAGACATTATCTGCGAAGAGTGTTCAGATGAATTCAGAGGATTATTTACAGCTGAAGCACCTAAAAATTACGGATTAAATGTATGGGAGACAGCTTCTGACACTTACGATGTAGACGCGAAAATGGGAATACGTTTCAGAGGTAAAGCATTTACAATGTCAGGATCAGAAGAATACAGAGATGATATGCCATTTTACGCAACTTCTACTCGTATTTCTGTAGCAGGCGGACAAGCAACATACATTGCAGAAAACTGGGAATCAAGTAAATTTCCTTTCAAAGTAAAAGTGTTGTCAATTGCAGCAGATCCAGAAGCATTAGGAGGTTACTTATATAACAGAGAAGATCAAGCCAGATATAATTTAACTGGGGTTGAAAGATTTGAAGGTAATAACTACGCTAAATGGTTATGGGGGCAAGAGTCAAGAGTGAGAGGATTAGCACAATACATCCAATACACGATCACCATCAGACCTCAATTCTATTACAAACTGTTACCACATTCTTCAATTAAGACTAATCTTAATATCATTGTTGAAGTCGGCAGGCACAATGCGGTAGAGACGATTTTGAACAATTTGGCCGCCGCTGCCCAACTACCCGCAGTCCAAGCGTTCGCAAAATAATAAATAACTAAATAGAAGAGGAGAGAGAATTAAACAACCTCTCTCCTTTTTTAAATAAAGTATATTCGATGAAAGAAATTATAAACCGATTACTCGGAAGAACACCTACATTTTTTAAAAACATAATAAATATAGCTATTTCAGTTTCTACCTTATCCACTCTAATCTTAACCTCAGGACTTGTTATTCCAGATTCTACTTTAGGGTTCATAACTAAATCAGGGATCGTAGCAGGAATCGTAGCAGGGTTTGTGGCAAAATTAACTACTTTATATGGAGTTAATAAGGACGGAGAAGTTATAAAATAATATTAAACTGAATGGAGCTATTATCTCTTTTCGCGAAAGTCTACTTAATGAATTTAATAGAATATTGGAGAGAGTTTGGGTTATTGGTACTACCTTTAGCAACATGGCTTACCACACGAAAAATGGCGGCCATTAAGTTAAGGACAGAGGGGGCAGGATCAATCGCCGCAATTCAGAGTATATATGACAAATATCTTGAACATAACTCTGCAATAACACAAGAACTTGTATCTAGAGTAAACCAATTAGAAGAGCACGGAAGAGCCTTACAAAAGAACTTCAATGAAATGTCCATTTCCTACATGATAGTAATGGACGAAAATAAAAAAATTGAAGCTCAATATAAACAGCTTCTAAAAAATTATGAAATGTTAAGTGCGGATTATGAAAGACTTAAGCTAGAGTTCGATAAATATAAAAAATCAAATAAATAATGACTAAAGCAGAAGAATTAACGAAAAAGTATAAAACTCTTTTGAGTAAGTATGAAGTAAATACCCCTCTTCGACTGTCTCATTTTTGGGGGCAATTGGAACAAGAGAGTAAAATACAACCTATTCAAGAAAACTTAAACTATTCTTATCAAGGGCTTCTAGATTATTTTAAAAGTGATTTTGATACTAATAATGACAGAGTACTATCACCAACTGAAAAAAAAGTTGCCGAACTATTAGCTAGAAAACCAGAGCAGATAGGGAACTTTGTATATGCAAATCAAAATGGAAATGGAGGAGTTAATTCAGGCGACGGATGGAAATTCAGAGGGAGATATTTTATTCAAATCACAGGAAGAGAAAATTATAAAAAACTTCAAGAAGATACAGGAATAGATTTTCTAGATAATCCAGACAAACATCTAAATGAAACTGACAGCTTGATTTCTGCCCTATGGTATTGGAAAACTAGAAATTTAAATAAACTTGCAGATTCAGACGACGTAAAGGCGATAACTAAAAAAATAAACGGGGGATATAACCACTTAAAAGAACGAATAGAATTCGTAAACAAATATAAAAAAATATTTAAATAATGACAGAATTTATAGCAGGAGTAATACTGTTTGCAGTGATAGTTGTAATAATTATCATCAAAAATAAAAAACAAGTAAAAGAGGATGAAAAAATTGATACAGCATTAACAGATGATGAAACTCCTTTACCAACACCTCCGATTCCTCCAAAAGGCACTCCGTAGTATACTGTTAATATTATCAGCTTTAACTTTATTCTTTTGTAGAGACATAAGTGGATATACAAGCAATTATAACGCAGATATTTGGTTTTACCATTTTATAATTATTGAAAGACTATCCATGTTATTTTTACTGCTTTCAATATTCAAACACACTCAAAAAATATGCTGGGTGGCTTCGGAGCTATTACTTTTCTTTTTAGTGCAGGACATCATAGACAGAACCTGGTTTAATGTAAAAGAGATAAACGTAAATGATTATATTACAATAGGAATAATATTTCTTATTGCGGGAATAAAAATAATAACAAAATATAAAAATAAACAAAATGACAATTCCAGAACAAATCAAAAGACTATATAACTACAATTCTGCAAGTAAACTAAAAAAACTTTTTTCAGATTTATATGAAGTTTTAGTAAAACCTTCAGCTACAATAGCTAAGATAACACCTACAACTAACTTACCTGCCGTAGCCGGAACATATGCCGATTTAGCAGCAGCAAGAACATCGGTAGACGCACAAAGAACTGCAATAGAAGCAAGACTAGATGCTATTGAAACTAAGATAGATGAGTATAACACTAAGTTAAAAGCTTCCGGTGTAATAGCTGAATAAAAAAATATGGAACTAGTTGGAAACATACATATAGATTTTGAAGTTTTTGAAACAGGTAATCCAAAAATTCTGTCCGTAGCGGACACAAGCAATTGGTTATATGCTGAAAATAAACCAAGCTATATATTAATAAAACTTCCTGGATCAAAGAAAGATAAAACACTCGCTTTTAAAAAATACGCTGTTAATAATTTTAATTCCCATGTTCTAGGGCTTTCTTGCCTAAAAGGAGATTGTACAGAGGAAACTTATGTAAACTTACCTGATGGCATATATACCATAAAATTACTTAGCGGGTACGAAGACATAGAAAAAGAAAGATATTATCTTAAAACGGACGTAATTGACTTAGAAATAGCTAAAGCACTCACTTTAATAGGGTTTGATTTTACAGAAGACACCGCAAGACAAATAAAACCTTTTCAAAAAGTAAAAACATTCCTAACTGTAGCTAAATCTTGGACTAAACAAGGAGACTTTGTAAAAGCGGATAGATACTTTCAAGAAGCTGTAACTTTATTTAATAAACAAAAATGGGGCAGGAAAGCTTAGAAAAACTCAGTATAGGTAAATATCTATTGGAGTGGGAAAAAGGACTTAATGATGAAATAGACAAGCAGTACTTATTAGATCATTTTATGTTAGGTGAAGGAGGAAACAAAGATAAAATAGAATTCTATCAATTGTATTTAGATACTTTCTGCACAGATAATTGTGAATTGTCAAATTGGATATGGAAGAAAATAAATGGGTTCTTTGAAGATGTTAAAATAACTAGAAGCGGAAAAGTAATACCTTTAAAGTACCAGCCTGTAGAGAATATAATGAAAGTTTATAACAATTGTTCTTGGAAATCAAGAATTTGGTAAAAAATAAAAAATGTCACAAGAAGTAAAAAGTTATAAATTAAAAGCACTACCTACGCGCCCTATTCCAGATGCCATTCTATATATAAAAGCAGATGGTGATGCAAGTGTAAGTACTTATATAACAGATATAAATGGAATACCATATCCTTTAAAAGATACAGGTGGAAGTGGAGGATCTAGTATAAAAACTATAGTAAATACAGACGGCACTATATCAGTATTAGGGACAGATAATACAGTACTTAATTTATCTACAGCCATAAAAAATATAATAAATTCTGCACTTCAATCAGGCGACAACATTTCTGAATTGCTAAATGATGCAGGTTATATCACAATAGCAGATGTTCCTTCACAAGTAGTTAATTTACAAGCAACATCATCACCAACTGATGTTGTCATCAACAATACGAATGGTACAAATGCAACAATTCTTGCAGCAACAGCCACCGACGCAGGAGTACTTTTACCAAATGATAAAACTAAATTAAATAACCTTAGCGGGGTAAATAGTGGAGATCAAAACTCTATAGTAGGAATTTCCGGCACAAAAACAGAATATAATACATCACTTACAGACGGAGATTTTTTATTTGTAGGGGATGTAAGTGTTTATACTAATGAAGAGGCACAAGACGCAGTAGGAAGTATTTTATTAGATACTCCAACAATTGATTTAAACTATGACGATTCTACACCCAGCCTTTCAGCAAGTGTAAAACCAAATTCAATAACTTCAACAGAATTAGCCGACAACATAAACCTAACGGAATTTGTAAATAATGCGGGATTTGAAAATACTGCACAACTAAATATCCGAGATACAAATAATAGAAATAGAGCTAATCATACAGGAACTCAAGCAATATCTACAGTTGCTAACTTGCAAAGCAGTTTAGATGCAAAAGAAGATGTAGCTAATAAGACACAAGATATTGAAACCAATAAAACATCAACAACTTTATACTCAAGTGTAAAACAGCTATATGACTGGGCAACCGCCAAATTTCAAGCAATTTTAGTATCTGGTACAAATATAAAAACGGTAAATTTTGGTAATTTGTTAGGGATTGGAAACTTACCAATACAATTTATGAATGCTGCAACTTTTGAGGCTTATGGTGATAGTATAACAGTTGGTCAAAATTCGTCACCTACGAGCAATTCTTATGTAAACTTAACCGCTGGATTATACGCAAAGACTGTTACAAATAGAGCGGTTTCTGGAAGAGGTATTTGGGAAGCTACTAGACTTCATTTTGCCAATGTGGCAACTTCCAGCACAGTATTATCTATTGTCATGGCAGGTTTTAATGATGTTAGGAGAGGAGGATCTGCAATAAAAACCAGAAATAAAATAATAAATGGATATAAATCAATTTTAGCAAATCAATTTTTAAGTTCATTTCTTCCTGCTAATCCTGCAAATGCGAGTATTGTTAAATCTGGAACATGGTCTTTATTCTCAGGATTAGCCGTCGGTGCAAAAACTAACACAGGCAGTTTTTCGAGTATTAGTGGGAACTACATAGAATATACATTTACCGATAATAATGTAGTTGTGGGCTTGGTAGGCGCAGATGGAGTAACACAAATTTATGCAGATTTCACAGTTTTAATAGATGGGGTCTCTCAAGGGACATTTACAGAGAATAATCAAACTGATGGAATAAGTGATGGTGTGAATGATAATTCAAGGAGTGCTATGAATTTGATATTTAGCGGACTTTCAGAAGGAACTCATGTAATCAGACTAACAAACACAACAAATTTACCATTAGTAATAGACTATTTTGGTCATATGAAGATGCCTAAATTTTGCTACCCTGTATTGATAATGCAAGCACCAAAAATGGACGCAACAGGTTACGCTACAGTACCTAATCTGGCAAATGACACAGTAATTAACCAATTAAATGCAGACATACTGTCTTTAGTAGCCACCTTTCCGGCAGATTATCCAATAGTAGTAGGAGATACAAATACATATTATAATGTTGCCACAGGTCTTGATACTGCCGATCATATTCACCCTAATAATATAGGTCACAGACAAATTTACAGAGCTGCCTATACCGCATTAAAACCACTCCTCTTAGGAGGATCAACCACAACAGTTGTTGACGCAACCACAACTGTAAAGGGAATAGTCAAATTAGCTAATGATTTGGGAGGTACAGCAGATTTACCTACAGTTCCAGGTTTATTACTTAAATTAAATGTGAACGCTAATGCAAGTTTAGCAGGTACAGGTACCAGAATGATGGAAGCTATTGCCGACGGAACTCCTATCGCTACCTATGTAAAATACCAAATGAAGGTTAGTGATAGCGATGTAATTACAGCTATTACAGGAGCAACGTATACAGGTGGCATCGCAACAATAACGCCGACAAGTAGTAAAGTAATGTATGAAGGGCAGGTTTACCAGGCAAGTACATACTTGTACAGAGCATATTCGGACAATGTAGTATTAAGAACAGCAATAGTTTAAGACATGTTAATAAACGGAAATAATAATATAATCACTGCTCCAAATATAATTCTTGAAAGAACTTCTAAAAGAATGAGTGATTTTATAGACGCGGCAGATGATTCGAATAATATAAAAGGAAATAATAATTTATTACAAGCTATAAGGGTTTTTGATAATATAATGGAGACAAATGGTGTATATCCTTATATTTTAGCATTCTACCCCATGATAGGAGGTACAGCTTTTAGTCATAAATTTAATTTTATGAACCCTTCATTATATCCTATATTTTGGGATACAGGTTATGTACATAGTTTAGCAGGGGTTAAAAGTAATGGTATTCTAGGTAGCATATCTTATATACCTATTAATTTTACAGATTTAGTGTATAATAACACACATTTACTTTTTGGTGAATTAGAATCCGTACTTTCTCAGGGAGTTTCTGTGGGTTTTGTTGACGCGGGTGTTACTTCGGTTAATAGATTTTTAATACATTCTAGATTTACAGATGGAAAAAACTACAGTGACCACTACAGTGGGACAACAAACAGAATGTCTTATGATAATGACCCGTCTTTAGGTGTTTACCTTACTCAAAGAAGCAGTGCTACTTATGCCGAAACTAGAAAAAATGGGATAATACAAGGGACAACTTTAAACACAGCTGTTGGAAACCCAACATCACAATTAAGAATAGCAAACGCGTATGCAATAAACAATAATTTCTATTATAATGGATTATTTAGTGGAATAGGGGTAGGCTCATCAATGCCTAATTCTCAAGCATTTGCTTATTCAAATGCAGTTAATATTATGTTGAAAATTTGTGGTAAAAAATAAAATATGAAAAATAAATGTAATAAAGTATCACAGACTTGCGGTACAAGACAAGTAGCTTCATGTGTAAACTATGAAGGAGAAGTGAACGAACTTTCTCCATTATCAAATGACTGCTCCCTCTCTGTAGAAGAAGTATTAGATGATGTATATACACAATTAGAAGAAATAAACCTTTCAGAATTAGGAGAGAATTGCCTTACATACATTGAAAATGAAGAAGGCAGAATAGTGGTGAAAAATGCATTGATTAAATTCGAAGAAGAAATTTGCTCACTAAAACAACAAATAGAAATTTTACAATCCATAGCTATATGTGAGACTGATATTTCAGCCTGCGATTTAAATTTTGGCACACTTACAACAGTTTGTTCAACTCAGCCAACCACACTAGCTGAAACTTTACAATTAATTTTAGATACAATACAACCTTAATTATGGAAAATTGCCCTAGTTCAATAACACCCATTATAACTGAAGATCTTTGCCAAGGAAAGCAGTCAAGCACTAACTGTTTAATCTTTCCTAACGCCATTACCTATCTAAATTTACCCCCCAATAGTACAGCAACTGTAGTTATACAAGCACTATTATTGTCTTTGATAGACGCAAGAGCAAGACTGACTGAAGCCGAAGAAAGAATAGAAGATCACGAAATAAGAATAACGGCGTTAGAGAACGCGTAAAAATAAAATAATTATGTGCAATAACTGCCATCAAAACAACTGCGGATGTAATGAGCCTGTTTATGATTTATGTAATAAGTGCCCCCCACAAGAATGTGCATGCCCAATACAACTGTCAAGCAACTGTATTACTTTAGATTTAAGTGACCCTTTACCATGCAGTGGCATAGAAAGCGGATTAATACTGACAGAAGCGATACAACAGCTTGATGCTAATATGTGTGCAATCAGAGATGATATTGAAGCATCCATAAATTTAGTGAATGTGGGAACAGGGGCAGAGTTATATAAAGGAATAGATGGAATCGGCAGGAGAGAAATAAAATCAATTACTTCTACAGACAATAGTATTACAATTACAGAAAATACAGATTCTATAAATATCGCTGTCCCAGCAGTGGATCAAAACAATTTCGTAAGACAGCTTTTTATAGATTATTTAGACTTACCTGACCCATACACACCGCAGGACATTTGTGACTATATTCTAGCTCTGCCTACAGGACAAAGAACAATAGCACCAACAGATAGTAAGTGGAATGTGATTCCTATTCAAGTAGGAGAAGGAACTTTATTTATAGAAGTGTATGAAATACAGAATAAAGGTAAAGGAATCATTACTGCACTAACCCCCGATAATCTATTATTAATTAAGGCAGAATCACCAGGACTTCAGGATGTACTATTAAAAGACAGTAACTTACCTTTTGGTAATACAATTACAGTTGAGCAAGAATTTAATATTTTCTCAGACAGTGGCACGCCTCACAATGGAATTACGCTTAGACCATTAGCAGACTCATCACCAACAGTACCAATATATCAAGAAGGAGCGGGTATAGGAGTATCAAATCAAGAAAGAAGCTTAGCTTATTACACAGACAGAACAGAATTTGCAGATGGTTTAAACTCCAGAGGAATTCAATATAAAGGTGACTACGAAGCTAACTTTGTAGCTAGAAGTCTAGTTACTAGTAAATACGTACTTGATAGAACCACAGGCGCAGAAACCAAAATTAACGCAGGAACTAATGTAACTGTCTCAGGAGTAGGAACAATTGCTTCTCCATATGTAATAAATGCAAATAATGGCGGAGATGGGTCAGAAACAAAAATAAATGCAGGAACTAATATTTCTGTAACAGGTACAGGAACTATTGCAACCCCTTATGTAATAAATAATACTTTAGTGGTAAATGGATCTGAGACAAAATTGAATTCAGGCACCACCACCACAGTTACTGGTAATGGTACGGTAGGTACTCCCTATGTTGTAGAGACAGTAAATCTTCAAAAGATTATACCTGCGACTAATTATGTTTTAACCAGCGCAGATAATAATTATGTAATTTTTATAAATAACGCATCTACGGATATTACAATAACAGTACCTACAGGACTATCTTCTGGATTTCAATGTGGGTTTATGCAGCAAGGAGCAGGAATTGTAACTTTTACAGCTTCTGGGACAACTATTAATACGCCAACAGGGCTTAAAATAAAAGGGCAAAACTACGATGCTTTTATAGAAAAAGTATTAGCAACTGAGGTTTACCATCTATCAGGGGACATAACAACTTAAAGTATGTGGAATTTTAAAAAACAAATCCTTAAAAAAGGAGCAGATACTGCACCATTAGGAGATTGTGTATCATTAGTTTCGTTTGACTATAAAGGTGTAGGAGATATAACTTTTAATTTTACTAACTGTGAAGGAGATCCAGATAGTTATACTTTTACAGGACTTCCAAATACAGGAGGAACATATGAGACATGGAGTACAGATGCCGCAATACCCCCTATGCCCTGCTACTTAAACGGCACACTTACAGCAAGTATAGTGAATGTAAATAATTATGTAATTGCAGAATGTATACCATAAAAGTTAAATATAGGTTTTTGGTCATCCTATATTAAGAAAGAGGAGCGTAGAAATACACTCCTTTTTTGTTTAAAAGTAAGTAATTTGTTAAAACAAATAAATATAATTAAATTTGCAACATGAAGAATTTAGAAATCACAAATATTATTTTAGATACTCTAAAAGCTAATTCAAAAGACAGCAGAATAAGCCGTAGACTTGTTTTATCTGTACTTGAGAGTAAAGCTAAATTTTACATAAGCCAGAAATTAAATGATAAGAGTTTATACAGGGAAGCAAATATTTATAAAGAAATACCATGTGTAGAATTTATAAATATTGATGTTATAAAATGCCCTGTAATTGAATTTAGAACTTGTAAGACTTTAATGAGAAGTAAGTTAGAAGTTCCAGAATTAGTATGGTCAAAATACGGACACACATTAAAAGAAGTAACAAGTATTGACGGAAATTCCACTTTTGACCCAATAACAGCAGCACAATACAGAAAAAATAAGAGTCGAACAGGAAAAACAAATAAAAAGTATTTTTATGTTAAAGATAATTATGTTTATATACCTGATTATGAATTCTATACAGGAAACTTATATTTAATATCACAAGATGGATATGAATTAGAGCAGTTATCTGAATGCAGTGAAAATAAATGTGACTCTGTTTGGGAGTTTGAATTTATATGCCCAAATAAAATGGAGGAAATTGTCATACAAGATACTTTAAAGCAGTTATCTCTAACAAAACAAATACAGGAAGACACAAATCCTAATTTGAACCCAAATGGCTAAGAAGTATTTAAAAAGAGATGCTGTAAAAAGAGTATTCAGATCCACCAATTACAAAAAACAAACAGCTCCAACTAAAAGGCTTCCAGAACCCATTTATGAAGTTTCCGAAAGATTCTTAAAATCGGAAATAATATTTTCTCCCAGAGCACATAAATTTTACAAACAGAAAACAAAATACAAAAAGTGCATAGCTAAGCAAAGATTATTTTTTTTAATGCGCGAATGCCTAAAAGAAATTAAAAAAAGAATGCTTGAAAATGAATCAGGAGTGTTTATAGAAGATTTTGGGTATTTTTGTATGATGAGACATCCTGAAAGAAAGATTAGAAATTTTTACATAGATGGTAATGTATATAAAGGAAAATATTTATCAACTATGGGGTGTATGTTCAGTCCTGTATTTATGCCGATAAGAAAGGATTACTCAATGCAGCAATGGACAATGGACAAAGCGTTTGATCAAAAATTGATTAACAGCTTGAAATACAAACTAAGAAAAAAAAATAAAAAATATCGAATGTCTTTTACTATATTAAATAATTTATATGGAAGAGAGACTTCTAAAATTGATCCCCCAATAGAGAGATGATAACAATAGATAATGTAATTGCTGACATAACATCAGATTTAAAAATGTATGATGAGATGGGACTTATTGATGACATATCACTAGGTCTTCATTTATTAAATGAGGTTAAGGGATTTGGGGGAAACGTAATGGAAACTTATCCTGCAATACTGGAAATTAAAAATGGGCAGGCAACACTACCAGACAATTTTTTTTCTTTAGTAAAAGCAGTAAAAACAGAACCTATAGGATGTGTTCCTGATGAAGATTGTAATGAACCTGAGCTTATAAACAGCTATTTTTACCGTGTAAGAAAAGAAGCTTCGGAGATATGGGATAATGGCTCAAAAATACTAGAAGGAGATTATAAGTCAGTCACAGAAAAAACATATTTTTTTAATAAAGATTTAAAAGCAAATTTTCACTATGGAAATAACACCATGCTTGAGCTAGTTCCTGGATTTGATAAAAGTAAGTTAGATTTAAAATGTGAAAACATATATGTCAAATCCTCACCCTACCATATTAATATTATAAACAACACTTTACAAACTAATTTCTCAAAAGGATTTATATGTATGTGGTTTCAAGGACTACTTGTAGATGAAGAAACAGAAAGTGTGGTTTTACCAGAAGACCCGAATAAAAATATCTATAAGTATCTTATAGCTACAGGAAAAGCAAAGGTGTTTGAGTTGGTTTGGGCAAACGATGACGACGCGAATGTTCTAACCAAATTGCAGTTTTATAAAGGAGAAGCACAAACAGCAAAAACGCTGGCTTTAGCACAAGTCAGATTCAATTCAATAACAGGAGAAAACTGGGATGAGGGTTTAAAAGAAAGACGCGATAAAAGATTTAGAAAATATAATCACTTCGGAAGAGGATAAGACATGGCAGTAAAACCAGAAATAAGAATAAACCAACCACAAAGAGGGCTTAATAGAGATCAATATAATTTAGGAGAAGCTGATTACTCAACTCTTTTGAATGGTCTTTTCGATGGTATAGATGGAGGCAGTTTCACCTTAACCAATGAGATGTCTAACTTACTATCTTCCAGATTTAAAGCAGGATTTAAAGTAATACATGGTGTAAATGATATTTACTCAAATACCACTTATTTCTTCTTAGTTAATCCAGCTACAGGAGTAGGAGAATTTGGGCAGATAAGAAATATACAGCAAGTTCAAAACATAGAGGATATCCCCCATGATTGTGGAGACTGTCTGCAATATTATGATTTAGCAGAACCTCTGGAAAACCAAACTCAAACTCCGTTAAACACTTATGAAACACTGTTAACTGATGAGTGCCACATAGAAAATAATGAGCCTGAAAAAGGTTTTCAGTTTTCTATAAATTCCCCTATAAAAAAATCTGTAATAAAAAATGAAAAGTGCGGAAAAACAATTTATTTTACAGATGATAACACACCTCCAAGATATATAGTTTTAGATAATTTACAGCAATATAAACAAACAGGGGATATAAATTGCGGAGTAGATGAAACAGTACCAACATGCTTAGATGCAGATAAACTGCTTATCTTTAAAAAATATAATTTACCAGAAATAACACCTGTTTCAATAGAATTAGGCGGAAGATTAAAATTAGGAACTTATGAGTTTTTAATTGCATACACTGATCAATTAGGTAATGAGATATCTGAGTATACCTCAATCACCAACCCTATTCAAATATTTGATAGAAACAATGTAACATTAACTCAAAATGAGTTAGGAACACCTACTAATTTTTCTATTAAACTTAAAGTTGAAAATTTAGATAAAAGGTTTACACACTATAAAATTGCAGTTATTCAAACTACTTTAGAGGATGTAGGAGTGACACGATTTTTCGTAGAAGGTATTCACAACATAAATGACACCACTATAATTTATGGAGGGGAACAAAATAAACAAGTTATACAATTATCTGATTTAATAAGAGAAAATTTATACATACAACGTTGGGAATTCCTAACAGAGAGTAATAATTCTTTAATTGGCGCGGGAATAACAACAGAAAAAGAAATTAACTTACAGCCTGTAATTAATTTCTTAGGCACTTTTTTAAAGTGGCAGACACACATAGCGAAAGAAGATTTATATAAAGACGGTGTTAAGGATGCCTTGTATTTATCAGTGAACAGAGATGAAGTAGTTCCTTACTCTATTAGATTTCTATTGGAAGGAGGATATAAAACAGCTTTATTCCCTTTAATCAATAGAAGCGCAAAAGACAGCGACTTAGTTGAAGTAAGCGCAGAAAACAAGGATAGAAAATCTATAGAATCGAACAAAGGAGTCTGTAATAATACAGAAAGAACTAAATATTGGCAATATTATAATACAGCATCCGAAGATGAAGATTTTTGCTCTTCTGACTCATTGGAGATAATCGAAGTTCAGGAGGATATTGAAAAAAATTGCGTATATCCAAACGTAGCAACAGTGCCTGGAACGACATTCAGTATTGAGACTACTCAAGATTATGTAGATTTAACTACTTTTATAGAAGACAATAAAGGTGAGTGTATTACAGTTACAGATTGTAATGACATGAGTCAGGCCAATGTGTACCCTTTTTGTAATTACTTCGATCTTGACTGTTATACCGATTTAAATTGTGTACCTGATTATAATAATTGCGACACTCCTGTTTTGCAAGAGGAAGAGCTTATTGTAGGTAAGATAGAGGGAGAATCTGCTGTTATGATAGACAGTATTTTTCCAGCAGAATATACTAAAACAAAACCGCCTCAGACTTGTAATATCTATGAGTTAGATCCAGAAACAGGAAAACCAAGAGTAGATACAGCGTTTAGAGAAGCATTCATGGAATGTAACACTTTTCCTCCAATTCCTTTAGTGGCAGTTTTTAGAACCCAGCAATTTGAAAATCTGGAATGTGGTTATGCAGATTCAATCGCAGAAGTAACACCAGCCAGTACTTTTAATCAAGGATATTTTCATAATTACTATGGTGCTGCAACAATAGCAGAATTGCAGACTACAAAAAATACCACAGCTTCAGGATCAGAGTGGACAAATAAACTTCATAAGGGAGTATTATGGTTCAAAGGAGATATTTTAAGCAGAGACCAATTTATTCTTGAAATATCTAAATTTAAAGAATTAGAACCAGCAGATAATATTTCTGATGGAACAGATATACGTATATCTATTTATAATAAATGCAATTCATCTGCACCTCTTTATTCAAAAATAATTAATGCAGGAGTTGGTGAAATGCTTTTCTTTAAAAAAGATCCTACTACTTTTGAATGGACAATTACAAATGAAGCAGGCACAGTTACAAATATAGGTCAGATATCAGGTCAGAATTTTTACGTTGCAGCAGACGTAAAAATCATACCTCAAACTAATTGTGATGAAGCAGAAGTTTACAGAACTGCCCCTTTAGACGGGTGTTTTGCTGTAGTAATAAGAAACAGAGAATATTCAAGAATAGATGTGACATTCACTTCCATAAGAGTTGATAAAAAACAAACGTATATAGCAAGCTGTACTTTTAATAAACCAGTTGCAAATGCATGCCGAGCAACACCATACAAAAAAGGAGATTTTGCTTACTGGGAGAGTCAGGAAATTTATCCAGATAATACGTCATTATATGATTCTAGTGTAATGAAAATAAAACCTGCTGACATAAATATATTTCAGCGAGATAAATTTGAATTAGAATTTGTTGAAGGAACTACAATATCAGATGTATTCACACCTATTTTAGATTCAGAGGGGTACTATCAGTGGAGAAAAGACGAGGTTGAAAAACCTTTAGTTAACTATACTTGCAGAAATATTCGTCATTTTAAATTCCCTGATAATAAAATAAGCCCTTTTATGTATGAGAATCCTCAGTTAGCTCAGAGTGATTCAGTGATATACCCTTTAGGTATCACCATAGATGAGACAACTATAAATTCATTTCTAGATATCGCTGTAAATAATGGTCTTTTATCACAGGAAAAAAGAAATCAAATAGCTGGCTACGAGATATTTCGAGGAGATATAAATCAAGACAGGAGTATACTTTCATCAGGATTACTTTTTGATATGAGAAAGTACACCGATCAGAATGATCAAACACAATCTATATATTATTCCAGCTACCCATATAATGATTTAGGAAGTGACATTTTGAATTACACAGACAGTAATAGAAATGCTTACATCCCTCATATTTACAATGGAATAAAGAATGAGAAGTTCACTTACCACAGCCCAGAAACCGACTATTACAGATATACCTTACCTACAGAAATGTCTGTACAGGGGTATGTATTCGGACAAACAGATAACAGCCACTTTAATGAAGTAACAGATCACCCTAAATTTGTAATTTTAACTAGAAAGGCTAAAGACTTAGCAGGGGTGTTAGCAGGACTAGAGGCAGCTACAGAGCTGGCGGTAGCTCTGGCAAATGCAGGAGAAAATTATCGAATAGATGCAGGGTTTGTTGTATCAGTGAATCCCGCAGGAATCGTACTTTCAATTATAGCAGCAGCATTAGGAGCGATAAGTTCTGTGGTAGTTAATTATGGGAGATATAGATTAGACTGGTTAAAAGCTTTTAGAGATTTAGGACAGCCTGAAAACTTTTCTTCTTATTTTCATTCTAGTGCAAAATACAATTACTTACAATTATTACAGGAAAATCAAAATCAGTTAAGATCACTACACTCAGCAAAGTATTTAAAAGAAGGTAATTTCACTCAGGTAGATGATGTGACGGGAGAAAAAATAACTATAAATAATTTAGACAGAGAAAAATCAGTTTTACTAACACTAGGTTTAGACAACGCTTTAGAATACCCTGAAGAATATATAAGTTTTGATAACAACACAATAGATACAAATACAGCCTCTTTAACTACAGCGAGTCAGAATAATGCATGTACAACAGGAGTAAGTAAAATAATTAAAAAAAATGTAGCAAGTCCATACGTAGCTTTAAAAAACTACTTACCTTCTCAATATGGTACTGTGAATTCTATAAAATGGCTGTCAACAGGATATCGCGGAGATTTAAAAAATCCTAAAACAACTTGTTTATCCATTTTTGGAGGAGATACCTTTATTTCAAGACATACCCTAAAAAGAAAAATGCCGTTATTCACAACAACTGCATTCGGGGAAGCAAACTTAACACCATTTAATTATAAGTTCTATGCTAACATAGGGAGAGAGCCGAGATTTTATGTGGATTATGAGGTTATTACGGATTATAGAAGACAATCGGCCTTATTTCCAGATATTGATTATGATTTGAAATTTGATTGTGAAACTAAAAAAACTAATTATTACAGACCGCCAAGTAAATTTTATTTATATTATTATGGGGTACCTGATTTTTTAACTGAGACCAGAATAAATACGTGGAATAGAACAGCAGAACCAACATTAGAAAGAAATTTTTATCCTAATACAGGAGACACTTCTGAATGGACGCAGGAAAAAAATGTATCAATAAAAAGAGGAGAATTCTTCTTCTATAATCAAATATATTCTAAATCTGTAACAACAACTGCTTATAGAACATTATCGGACACCTTTGATCAGTCTCAGAGTGATTGCCGTAATGATAAACCTAATGGCATAATGTGGTCACAGCCAGACAACAGCGAAAACAATTACAATGACCCTTATTTAAGTTACAAACCCCTAGATTTTTATGAGTTTGACAGTAAGTATGGAAAACTGAAAGATATCCGCACCATAGAAAGAGAGCAAATACTGGTTAGGCAAGAAAACGCAACTTCTTTATTTAATGCAATAGACGTAGCGGTAGATGACGGTAAAAGAGCAGAATATAGAAATTTAGCATCCGCATTTGCAAGAAGACCTATGACTTATTCAGAAACTGATTTAGGATTTGGAGGCACACAATCTTCACAATCTGTCAGCTGTGAATTTGGTCATTACTCTGTTGACGCTAAGAGAGGGCAGGTAATTGAAATACCAAGTGGAGGGCAGGGGATGAATGAAATATCCAGCCTTATAAATGGAAAACCAAGTGGAATGAGAAATTGGTTCAAAGAACACCTCCCATTTAAAATCCTAAAATCCCAAATAGCAAATATAAGCGATTTAGACACAGATAATGCAATAAATGGAGTTGGTATAGCAATGGGGTATGATAGTCGATTCAGACGCGTATTTATAACTAAAAAAGACTATATCCCTAAAGTTGATCCTTGTCTAAAGTTTGACAAAAATATTGGCTTTTATACGGATTGCGGGGAGTCAGTGATAACATGCCCTACAGGATACACTTACAACGTGGAAACAGAAATGTGTGAAAAAGTAACTGTCAGCGGAACAATCTGCCCTAATGGTTATGAATATGATATGGAAACGCAGACTTGTACTGTAACAACGCAGACACCTGCTAATTGTGATGATTTACCCAGAACTCAATTACCGCTTGTAAAAGGATGCAGTGATGCTCCTGGTGATCCATTTATAGATATTTCAGGAATGACCCCTGCGGATGCAAAATGCGTTTACCTAGAAAATACATTTGGATTACAAAGTATTAGTGTATACATAAACACTGAACCATTATATGTTGGGCAGCCATTATACATAAGTTTAAGTACGGGAAATACTTTACTTACAGATTTTGAAGGAACATGTGTTGTTTATTTTAGTAACCCGCCGACTAACTCAGCAGAAAAAATACTAACAGTAAGCGCAGGACATATTACGTCAGTGACAAATATTACTTCATTACCAACTTGTTAAAATAAAAATTATGCCTTGTACCTGTTTAAACGAATCCTGCACGCAGCAGACTATAGAAGGAATTGTTTATTGTAATTGTGAGATCACTATTGAGGACATAGTATGCCCAGATGGTTGCGAAACAATTATTCTTCCTAATGGTAATGCAGTATGTTCATGTACAGAATCAGCTACACCTACATTAGAACCTGTAAAAACTCCTGTTTCAGTTACAGACCCAGAATATTTTGAGGATGTTAGCTGGACAATAAGCTATTCCCCAATAGAGCAAAAATGGATATCATGGCATTCATTCCATCCAAATTATTATATCCCGCACCAAAACTACTTCCAAACAGGCATAAACCAAAGTACAGACTCAACAGAATTTGGATTGTGGTCACACTTACTCACAAATAGAAGTTATCAAGTGTTTTATGGTAAAAAGTATCCATTCTTAGTAGAGTACATGCTTAAAAGAGAGTACGGAGAAATACTTTTAAAAACAGTTGGATTTGAGATGGAAGTAATGCGATACCACAATGAATTTGATGTAGCGCAAATAGAAGACAAACCATTTAACAAAATGTGGATTTATAGTCCTTTCACAAATTCAGGAGAATTAAGACTTGTACCAAATACAGGACAGCTTTCGTTGATTTCAAAGTACCCAATAACAGCACCAGATGGAAGTTATCAAGAAGTTCTTACAACTAAGGTGCATAATGAATACACAACAAATTATTTTTACAACAGAATGATTTCTCACAAAACAAATCAACCAACATGGATATGGGATCGAAATCAAATAAATAAAACCATCAACCAAGATATTGTCAAATTTAGCGGTAAGAATGTTCTCGAACCAATGCGCAGCAACGTCTTTACGATTAGACTAGAACAGTCTTTAGAAAGCAGGTTAAGATATGCAATTAATATGTTGTCAAGTAAAATAAATTTAGAATTGTAATTTTATTTGGCTATTTAAGAATAAAGTCGTATATTTACCAAAAATAAACTACAAGTATGAGAAGTAAAATTAAAAACAGAGTTGGTGAAATACATACAAACAGTACTGGAGAAAATTTCACAATTATTAAATATAGAGGTAATAAAGATCTAGACGTCCAATTTGAAGATGGGACTATTGTAAAAAATAAAGGTTATAGACACGTAACTAAAAAAAGCATAAAAAATCCTAATGTTCCTAACGTTTATGGTGTAGGTTACATGGGAAAAGGTAAGTATTTAGGCTCAATTGAGGGAAAATCTACTAAAGAATGCAGTATTTGGAGGTCTATTTTGGCTAGATGTTATGACAAATATACTCAGAAAAAACACCCAAGCTATATTGGTTGTTCAGTAGACGAAAGGTGGCACAATTTCCAAAACTTTGCAAAGTGGTATGAAGAAAATTACAATCCTAACTTAATGGAAGGATGGCACATAGACAAAGACATTTTAATCAAAGGGAATAGAATTTATTCAGATAAAAATTGTTGCTTCATTCCAAAAGAATTAAACCACTTGTTCAAAAAAAGAATTAATCAAGGAAACAGTCTGCCTACAGGAGTGCACAAAAACCGTGAAAAATTTGTAGCATCATTTAGTAGAGGTAAAGGTTTTCCCGAGTATATTGGTACATTTAACACACCAGAAGAAGCTTTCCAGGCATATAAAATAGCAAAAGAAACTTATATCAAAGAATTGGCACACGAATGGAGACCTTTAATTGGAGAAAGAATTTATAATATAATCTACCACTATAAAATAGAAATAACAGACTGATGACTCTAATTAAGGAAAAAATAAAACAGCAAAATAAAGAGGAATACGCTTATAATAAAATGCTTGGTTATGGATGGACTCCTGACCAAGCAGCAGGTATTGTGGGTAATTTGAAATATGAAAGCGGTTTTAATACTAGTGCTGAGGGAGATATAGGATATAAAGGTGGCTCTAGCTTTGGGATTGCACAGTTTCGCGGCAAAAGACTAGATAACTTAAAACAAAAGTACGGCTCAAATTGGAAAGATCTGGATAATCAATTAGATTTTGTAAATTGGGAGTTAAACAACACGCATAAGAAAGTAGGAGATAGATTAAGAAATACACAAGGAATATATAACACAGGCGCATTAATTTCTGATAAATATGAGATCCCCTCAAAAAAATTCCATGAAAACAAAGATAGACAGAAAGCTGTTTATAGTGTTTATGAAAAATACTCAGGTATGCCCTTTACACCAGAAGAATTTAAAGGAACAGCACAAAGAGCGATAGATAACTACAACCCTTATCAAGAAACAGTTAGTCAGAATGCTCCAATATATACACCAGAAATAAGTAATTTGGTTACGTACACAGAAATACCTAACTTAGCAGAATCAAACGAAACAGAAGCTGTGAAAAAAGCCAAAGAAGAGTTAGATTACAAACAACAGCAACAAATTAACCAGCAGAGATTTATTCAAGAGTTACTAACAGCTTCACAGGTTCAGTATGTTGACCCAAACCAAGTACAGCAAGAAGATATTTATAATCAAGAACAGTATTTTCAAAGAGGAGGAAGTTATTATGACTTACCTATGAATAATCCAGAAGTACTTACACCTGAGCAGTTCACAATAGATTATATAAACTCTCCAAAATATAAAGAACGATTAATAAATTCAGGATATAAAAATCCTAATCAAGTAATTAAAAACAGAGCCAACGAAGTTAATGGTGTACAAATAATTGACCAAAATGGAAAACCAAATGTATTCGAAAAAACTTGGTTAAAAATGCAGGGAGTCCCATACTCAACAGACGGTTCACAATATCATTCAGAGATAAACACAATTGTTATGGATAACATAACAGATAAAGCTAAAAAAGAACTGGATAAAATAGGGTATAATTCTGTAAAAGCACATGAACTGGGACATTCAGAATTAAAAGGCGCGCCCTTAAACAGAAAAGACCAAGACGAGCTATTTGACAGGCTAAAAGCTTATAAATTCGATGTTGATTTAACAAAAGAAGACATCAACGATATTAAGAATAGAGCCAAAGGAGAGTATAATAATGTACATCATGATCTCAGACCACAAGAAAACAAGTCAGACCTGAACGGATTAAGATTTTTACTAAAAAAAGAAGGTATTTATGATGCAGGAAAAGAAAATTTCACAAAAGAGCATTTAAAAAAAGTAAAAAATAATTTTTTCAAAAAAAGACTCCAAGAGAATTACACAGATGAAAACTTGATATGGCTCATGAATAATGTCGCTCAAAATGAAGATGAGGGATTGATATACGTACAAAATGGCGGAGAAATTGTAAAAGATGATAATGGTTATTGGAATCCTGATAATTGGGGGAAAGTAGTTGAAATCAATAGCCCAAATATAACAATGAGAGGTGTGAATCAAAGCTTGATAGGCATATCTAATGAGACAGGGGAGGCCAAGTTGATGGTTCCTGGTCAAGAATATAATTTTACAAATACAAAAAAAGTTACAGAATACCCAGTAAAAAGAACTAAAAACAAAAGATTTTCATAATGAAGAGAGTAAAAAATAATAGATACCAAAACGGAGGAAATCTGTACAACTATCAAAGAACAGGGGATAAAAAAATCACAGCATCAGATGTAGCAAGAATTAATCAAAACTCACCAGTTGAGTTCGTTCCTGATTTCGCCCAACAATATTTTTCTCAACAATCTACACCGCCTGCACAAGCACCTACTCAAAGTATGATTGACTTTACCACAACACCTGTAAAAGACATAACCTCTGACGGATTGTTTACAAACAGAAAAGTGTGGTATACAGACAGAGCGGAAAACTTTTTAGGTAAGTCACCAGCTATTGAAGGTAAAGACTATCAAGTTATACCTTACAGTCAATGGAAAGCTTATCAAAGTTCCCCAGCATATAGCCAATATCAAAATAGACAGGGCACTACAGCAACAGGTATGGCTTCCATGCAGATCGGAGGTAATTTTACCGCACCAAGTAATATTGGATATACACCACAACCAATTACATTACCTACACAAACTAATCAATTTGATTTAAATCAGTTTGATACATACGGACAACAGCTTCAGCAAAAATACCCTCTACCAGACACAAAAGTAAATGGGTTTACGTACAACCCTAATGAATTATCACCATACTCTCAACCACCTCAAATCACAGCTCCAAATAATTACAATGTAGACCCAAGTTCACAATATATTCAAGGAGACAATAATGGAGATGGGATTGTAAATGAGCAGGATCAATTTGACATGTACGGCAACCCGCTAAATAGTCAGCAAACAATCACACCAAACACGACAGAAAACTTTTCTTATTTCAATCAATACTCTGGATTTGATATCCCAAGTGCGGCTTATAAATTAGGACAGGGAATTGGAACAGGAAATGCATTTGATATAGGTGTTTCAGGTGCAAAATTAGCAACAGGCTTAGGAAGAAATATAGTTTCGGGTTTAGGAACAGCTAATAGAAGAGAGAATATTCTAAACGAGTTCCAACAAAAAGCCAGACAAGCATCTGTACCAGCAACGCAGTCATTACAAAGAGGTGGCTATTTTCAGGATGGAGGACAACAAGCTCCAGATCCCACTCAAGTCATAGAGGCATATGCACAAGCAGTCGGTCAAGACCCGCAAGAAATTATAGCACAGCTTCAACAACTTCCACCAGAACAACAGGAACAGGCAATTCAAGAAATGCTTGCCACACTACAACAAAGTCAATCCCCACAAGAACAACAAGCTTTCCAAAACGGCGGAAGATTAAAAAAAAAAGACGAAAATAAAATAGCTACGGGAGAATACGTAGGGGAAACACCAGAAGGAGATAAGGTCGCGGAAGTTGAAAAAGACGAGTATATTAAAAAACCTGACGAAACAATTCAAAAAGTTTTAGGTCAAAGTCATGAGAATGGAGGTGTTGAACTTACAGCAGAACAATTACCCGATGACTCACAAATCATTTCTGACCACTTAAAAATAGGCAAGGGCGGTGCAAAAAAGTTTAACGATGATTTTGATTTAGGGGTAAAATCAACCAACACTTATGCAGATGTTATCGATAAATTTAATAGAAAAACAGGGTTAGATAAAATTGTAAAAGAACAGGAAGAAACAGCTTCAAAACTACAGAAACAAGCTGATAAATTACTTCATAACCCTAACTTAGAAGACACTATACGAATGAATATAGATTTTCTAACAGAAGAGTTTCAAGAACTTGAACAGGAAAAACTACCTATCATAGAGGCAAGGAAAAGCTTTTTCAATGAAGTATTTGATTTGCAAGAGAAGTCCAAAGTAAGTTTTAATGCTGATGAAGTTTTTCAAAATGGCGGTCTTTACAATGGTGATATGATTATTGGATATTCAAAAAAATATAATCTGCCTGAGGACAGAGTAAAACAATTACTAAATGAGTTTCAAAACGGAGGACTAAGAGGGACAGTGAATGTAACCAGTAATATAAACCCTTATAGCACTAACGCAAGAAATAAACAGAGTGCAAATGAGGAAGCTTATGGTATTGTAAGAAGTCAGCAGGCTCTTCAAAATCTATATAATAACTTCCCTAATATTATAAACTCCGATCCTGGATTTAAAAATCTTATAGAAGTTGATGCAAAAGGGAATGTTAAATTAAAAGGAAACGTACCTTTAAATAAACAGTCAGAGGTTGTCGGAAATGTTCAAAGATTAATCGATGAGAATATGAAAGACTCTGCCCAGACTATTATTAACAATCCTGACAGTTTCTCACCAGAGGCAGTAAAAGAAGCCCAAAGATATTTTACAGAAGAGACATTTTTACCAGATGCATTATCAGAAACTGATCAATCAAGAGCTATTAGAGGGTATGATGAAAAACTAGGAGATTTTACTTCTGGAAGATATTCAATGCAGATAAATCTTGTAACACCAGAAGAAAAACAATTATTGGCAGATAATGGGATACTTACAGTTAAACAACTAAAAAATTCACCTTTACGAGCTAAATTATCTGCTTCGAGTATTAAGAATTTAGATAATGTAGAGGGGCTTATAAAAGATACAGCGGCAGATTATGGAATAGCAGAAGTCACTCCTGAGTCAAGGCCTTTGGCAACAACCCCATCTCCAACAAATAAATTACCATCATTTACAGGAAATCAAGAAGTGGTTAATACTTATGGATTATTGAACTTACCTGATCAAAGTCCTTTATTACCAGATAGTTTACAGGGAGCACTTAAAATTGACAGACGTTACGACAGAATAGAAGCACCACTGGTTTCTCCTGATGCGCAAGTAAATGAAATAAGAAGACAAGAGGCCGCAACAATGGAAAGCCTTAACAGCCTGCCAGATGCACAAAGAGCAGCAGCGATAGCCCAAGTTCAGGCTAACACACAAGCTAATCTTAATAATGTAATGGGACAGGTTGCGGGACAAAACCAAGCTTCCACTTTTCAAGCCAACGCAGCAAATGCACAAATACAAGCCAGAGAGGAAGACGCAAGAGCCAATGATTTATTAAATTATGAAGGCAGAATATTAAAAGCTGATGCAATAACACAGCAAAATCTTAGAAATTATTACAATACCGCGCAAAAAGTAAACTTAGGTAATTACAACACAGTTAATTCAGTTAATCTAATTAATTCAATGTATGATAATGCCAGATATACACCTAATGGAATTGCAATGACTAACTTAGATACAGCACAAGCTTATGGAAATCAGGCACAAGACGAATATCAAAAATTATTAGACGCTAAAAAAACTATTAACAAATTAAATGTTCAGTCAAAAAAGAAACGTTTTGGTGGCAAAAAATAATTAATTTGCAAATATTAAATAAATAACTTAATTTCGCAATTCCATTCTACTAAATGTAGGGTGGGATTTCGCGTTTTAAAACAATAACACATATGGCTAGTTACTTATCAACCCCTGATAGTCCACAACAATATCAGAGTCCAATAAACCTAAATCTTCTTAATCAAGCTCTTTCTACAAATCAGGGGAAGTATGATAATGGATTACAAAAATATCAAAATAATCTTGTACAATTAAAAGTACAGGAGAATTTACTTTTAAGGGATGAGGACAAACAGAGGTTTTCTCAAAATGTTCAGGGGCTTATTGACGAAGTAAACAAAGCAGGGAAAATAAATTGGGCAAAAAGTGGTTTGACAAATAAAATCAATACTTATACTAATTTAGCTATAGATGATTATACATTAGATCAGATAGGTATTTCTCAGACTATTCGTAATTTTGATGCGGAAGTAAAAAAGAAAAGAGAGAAAAATGACGGCAGCTATTCTGACATAAACTATGCATTTGCACAAGAACAGGCAGGAATACAGCAATATTTAGCAGGAGTGGATGCTCAAGGAAATAAGGTGGATAAAATTGGTGCATTGCAGTATACTAATCACATAGATGTAAATAAATCGGCACTGGAAAAAGCAAAAGCGTTTAAAGAACTTAAAGGGGAAGAAACAGTCGAGATACCATTTACAGACAGTGATGGAGTAAGAAGGACAAAAACTACATCGGTTAAAGGACTGACAGAATCTGAGATACTAGCTTACATGCCTCAAATATTATCTCCAGAAGAAGGAAAACAACTTCAAATTAATGGATGGGCAAAATACCAAGGACAGGAAGGATTAAAAGTAGCTCAGGAAGCATTTACTTCTTACACAAAAGCAGTAACAGATAATTTGGATCAAAATATTTCCAAATACGATGCAGAATATAACAATAAAAATATAACCCAAGAGCAGAGAAACGAGGCGTATAGACACAAAACCGCAGAGCAGGATAGAAAAAATCAATATTTAAACAGTTTTAAAACAGTTAATCCCAATAATTCAGCTTCTATTGGAGGATTTCTAGAGACAATGAACTGGAAAACAACTTTTGCCAAAATGGCAGGAGCAAAAACATCAGTTACTTATGATACAGATGCTGCCTTTTATGATGCAAAAGAGCTGGAGTTAAAATACAGCGCGGAAGAAAGAGCTGTACAGAAACACGCCCTTGAAATAGCTAAACTACAACAGGAACTTAATCCGACAGGTGTAAATGGAGTCTCAGGCGTATCTTTATCTAGTATACCAGACGAAAATGTAAGTGAGACTAACCCATATAATAGTTTGGTAAGAGATTTCAACACAGAAAGTATGGGAATTGTTTCACAAGCAACCGCTGTTTTAGATGGGGGAGGTGTTGACGCAAATACAAAAAAAGCATACACAGATAATTACAATGAAGCTCTTAGAAAAGGATATGCCCCAGCAACGGCGGCAAAAACTGCTTTTAGTAAATCAGGAATGTCAAATCTTTTTCCAGAACAATATTCTCAGATGTTAGAAGCATATGTCCGCAGAAATGATATGGCATCAGTTATTAAAGAGGCAGATAAAAAAACTGTTGATGTATACAGAGCAGATCCTGCAAAATATATTGACTATGCTAAAACCATAGCTAATAGATACGCTGTAAAAAGAGACGCACAAAAAGACGGATTAGGCGCAGATCTTAGAAGAACCTTTTCAATGTTTTTACCAGACCCAGAAGACTCTGAAAAAATGATAAAAGAAAAAGCAGTGTATGACTTCATGCAGGCAAATGGCGGCGCCCAGGCATTACAGGCTAAACTGGCAGATCCTGCAAATACATCTTTATTAAATACATTTTCTAAATTGACACAAGATGTTAAGGACGTAGAAAAAAATTCTTTTTCTTCTGATACTTTAGGAGATACCCTCTTTAGATCAACAATTATAGAAGATTCTAAAAAAGATCGGGACAGCATTGTGATAAACAAAGGAAAAGGAATTGTAACTACAAATAAATTAGCTACAGTTACTAATGATAAAGTGAAAGAGCAGATTATAAACGCAATACCGCAGATTGAAGGAGAAGTTCCATTTGATGCTAAAAAAGGATTGAGTTTCAGAAGAACACCAGAAGGTAACTTTGAAGTAATTCAATCGGGGGCTAAAGAAGGAGTAAAAGGAATATTCGGAAGTGCAAGAACTTATGTTGTAGAGAGAGGAGATGATTTATATAATGTTTTAAATTCTCAGGCGTTAAATGAAGCGCAATCCAGAGAAGTAACAGCAGGAAATTATACTACACCTATAAATAATGAAAATATACAGTTTTTTGACATACAGCAAAAAGGAGCGTTAAACAAAGCCAGTAACTTCATTTCAGGAACATTAGGATCGGGTTTTCAAATGGGGTCTAAGGTAAACCCAAGTTATTTTTTAACACAGCCTACAACAGAGCAGGTTTATAAACAAAAACTACAAGGTGTAATACCTAATGAGAAAATTGAAGCTTTAACAACTTTAATGTCAAGAGATGCATACAACAAATTTACAGTTTCTGCCACACCTGTTCAAGGACAATGGACAACTTCAGTATCTCTTAAAAAAGGCGGAGCACCATTACTATTAAGCGAAACGGAAACAGGCAAACAAAATATGGACAAACAGCTTCTTTTATTTATAAAACAATATCCTCAAATATTAGTAGGCGAGGCAGTTTTAGAGTATTTACAACAAAACCCAAAAGAAATAGATACAGTTTTAAACAGACTAAGATAAAAACATGGCAGAACCAACTACAGCAGGTTATAACCCAATAGACACTCAATTATTAGCAGATACAATAGTACCTGTTATACAAACACCCACGACATTTATTGCGCAAGACGTAAGAAAAAAGGAGGTACAGCCTGATTTATCATCTAATCCTTTTGCACAAGCACCATCTTTATTTGGGTCTCAGTTCAAAGAAGAACCTAAAGCTCTAAAAGGATATGCAAATGATTCTTATAATGAGGCTTATACTCAATTAGCGAGTGGAGAATATATTGGCCGTTATAAAGATTTTATTCCTGGAACAAATAATCAAGAAAGACTTGCGCAACAACAAACAACTTCTGAGAAATGGACTAATGGTTTTGGAAAGCTTTTAGGTAAGACAGGTGTTGCTGTGATAGGGGGCACTTTAGGAATTGCTGATAGTTTAGTGGAAGGTATAGCTAAAGGCAGCTTATCAGAAGCATACAATACAGATTTCAATAATTATCTTGATGATTTAAATGTAAAACTCGATTACAAGTTACCTAATTACTATACAGAGCAAGAAAATAATGCAAGTTTGTTTGGTCAAGCAGCTACAGTTAACTTCTGGGCAGATAAAGTTTTTTCAGGATTATCGTTTACAGCAGGTGCGCTTATTTCAGAGGGAATATGGACTTATGCTACAGGAGGTGTTGGGTTATTAGCTCAGGAAGGCCAATTGGCAAAATTATCTAAGTGGACAGTAAAAGGAGCCGGAGGAGAAGCTAAGGCATATGAAGCATTAAGAACTGCTAAAAATTTATCTAAAGGCTCTTCTACAGCATTGCTTGAAGCAGAGACAACAGCTGTGGGCAGAAAAGTGAGCGATCAAATACTTGGGACAATAGGAGAAGTGAATAAAACAGCTTCTATAAATGCGTATAAAATTAGAAAAATAGGGGATGTAGCTTTAGTAGCCACACGATCCGCAGGGTATGAGGCAGGTATGGAAGCACGCCAATATATGAACTCTACAGAACATGCATGGCTTGAAAACTATCAAAAAGTAAACGGAACTGATCCCACACCTGAGCAATACAGCGCTTTTAAAGATGAACTTGCAAATACAGGCAATTATGTTTTTGGAGCCAATATGATTATTGTTGGGGCATCTAATATAGCTCAATTTGGAAATGCATTAATAGGTAAAACTGTTAATCCCAATGTAGGCAATAATTTCTTAAAAAGAAGCTTATTAGGTATTGGTTTTGATAAAACCGTTACAGAAGAAGGGAAAATATTATATAAAGCTTTAGATGCCAGCAAAGGTCAGAAAATAGCAGGTAAAGTTTGGGGAGTACTAGGTGCAGCAATACCAGAGGCACAGGAAGAGATGGGACAAAGAGTAGTTTCAAAAACAGCTGAAAATTATATGCTGAATGCTTTTAATGCAGATAAAACAAAAACAACTTATGGTGTAGCAGATGCATTTACAGAGGCTTTGAGTTCAACCTACGGTACAAAAGAAGGGCTGTCAGAAGGACTTATTGGAGCTATTGTAGGTGTATTAGGTGCAGGAGTACATTCAAGATTTAAATTCGGAGATGTAACAGCGCAGAGAGAAGACATACAGAGAACAGTTGATTATGCTAATGCGTTTACAGCAGATAACCATATTAATAACGTAATTGCAAATAATAAAATTCAAGCGGCTCAGGAGTCAAAACAACAAGCAGTACAAAGGGGGGATTTAACAGGTGAATTACTGTCAGATGCAGAGTCTGCCATAGCGCACATAGAAAGAAATCAAGCTATTGGAAGCACTCAGGAAGGATTTTTTGATTTTGCCCGACAGATAAATGCGGTTAAGAATGACGAGCTTGCCAAAGAGTTAGGACTAGGTTCAGGCCAAGAAGCAGAAGAGCAGGCACAAGCTTTTAAAGAAGATAAAATTGCGGAGTATAAAGAGATATCAGATAAACACACTAAAAATCTTAATTACGCACAAGCATTATTAGGAGAAGTGCAAATTGCAGGATTAGATAAAACATCGACCCGCGAAGTTGTAAGAGCTATGGCTTACAACATGACTATGGGAGAAACTGCTATGCGAATTAACCAAAACTTAATTTCACATGTAAAAGCTTTAGTTGCTGATTCAGTTAATTTAGAGAGTATTACAGAAGCTCTTGATGTACAACAAGTTTTAGATTTAGCACCAAAAGAAAAAACTTTAAAAATTTCGCAGTTAGATTTACATTTACAATCTTTAGACCGTCGAGAAAAAGAAATTTTAAACAGGCAATTTGAAGCAAGTAAGTTAACAGATACAGAAGATAACAAAGTCCGTGCGAATGCTTTAATTGACATCAATAAAGAGATTACAGCTTTACAAGAAGAAAGAACACAAGCACAAACAGAAAGACAATTAGCTTTAGATGCAATAGGTATTAAGAACTTTACTACAGCAAACATCACTATTGATATGTTTTCTGCACAAAATGAAAATCTTAATAAATTAAGAGCCACTTTAGCCGATATTAAATTATCTGATCCAGAGAAATATTTCGAAATACAAAAAGCATTACAAGCACAGTCAAAAGCTGTAGAGCACATTAAGAATTACCAAAAAACTACACAAGCTGTCGTAAACCCTAATACCCGCGTAAAAGTAATAAATGGGTGGATTAAAAATTTACTAAATAAAAACACAAAACTTAACGAAAGTACAGCTGCGTATTTTACTGATATTTTAGAAAAATGGAAAACAGATACAGTTGTAGTTTTTCAGGAAAATCAAAATTTAATTGAAAGAAGAGCGTTTGAGAATGGTGAGCCAGTTTCTGAGGCATATAAACAACAATTAGGAGAAGAAGTTAGAAAAGGAATTCAATTATCATCAGCTGACCAAGCTATTTATGACGCATATCAAAAAGAGATTGAAGATAGTGCCGTAGCAACAATTCCTAATAATACTGTTGTACCTACACCAACAAACCTAACTACTTTAGAGCAACTTAAAAATAAAGTCGCCGAGATTATTGGCTCAAATGACTACTTAACTCAATACTTCGGCACAGATTTAGTGGAACAGAATAAAACCAAGCCTTCTGAGTCCGACATAAAAACTTATGAAGAGCTTTTGTCCAAAATAGACAGAAGAGTTGAACCAAATACAGATAGGATTATAAGCAGACCATCTGATTTCTATAAGAACTTAGGACTTACGATTCCTGAAATTGATCAGCTAAAAGTATTACAAACAAAGCTTAATGACTGGCTTACACTTGAAGGAACAGTTTCAAATGACGAGCAGAGTGTAGCAGAAATGTTAGATTTAATAGATGCTTTACAGACACAAGCGGTAAGAGATACAACAAAAACAGACTTATTAGATAAGGATTATAAAGCAGTAATTGATGCGCTTGATGAGCAGAGTAATTCTTTAGGTTCGTCTGTACGCGGACTTCAAACACCTACAAATGCATTAGCAACAATTAAAAATCAAAATATAAGGTTTAGTCATATTAGAACAGAAACTTTAGCAAGCTTTTTTCCTAATTCGAGTTTGATTGTTAATTCAAACAATACCTTTGAAATTGATTTAAATAACGGACAAAGAGTCGCCGGAAGAATAAATGAAAAAGGCGGTCAGGATATTCCTTTGAAAGAGTGGATGGCAGTTGCACCTAACTCTACAGTTTTGATTAAGAATTTTGGAACTAATGCTTCGGCTATTTCGAAATTATTAGGATTAGACTCACAAGGAAATGAAATCTATGAAAATGTACCATCTGATTTTGATTACCGACAAACTGACGGCACCAATTATTCGGTGGATGAACAAGCGGTAAATGCAGTAAAAAACGGAGATACTTTAGATCTATTTGTAAGTTCAACAGATGCTTTTAATCACAGCTTAACACCAAAAGAATTACCTAAACAGATTCATATTTATGTGATGAAGAATGGTAAGCTTTTAGGATCACTCCCTGCGCCTTATGATAAGGAAAGTACGGAAGGTATCGGCATACCTTTAAGTGATTTGCGTCAATCAGCAGCGGAATTTACAAAAGGTAAAAAAGGGCTTATAAAACTCCCTCAAAAAATGACTGCTCAAATCATATTTATAGGAGCACCACAAATAACATTACAAAAGAATGAAGAAAACGTAATAACCAAAAACAATCCTTTTACAAAAGAAAGTCTGCAAAATGTTGTTGGGCAAGGTTATATTGAGAACGGTAAAGTAGTTTCTTCTATTAAAATAGATGTAAACCAATTTATAAACAAAGTAAGTACTTCCAACAAGGACGCTAAAATACCATTTGTAGTTTTTACATATAACGGTAAAACAATAGGGTTTCCTGTAAGTTTAAATTCCTCTACAGTGGACGCATCTCAATCTGTATTAGATATATTTAATTCTACAGAATCAACTACAGCTATAAAAGCAAAAACACTTGTAGACGCTCTAATTCAAAATGGATTAGATCCGCAGCAATATGGAATAGACTTCACAGACAAAGAAAACTGGATTGACTCAGAAGAAACAGCTAATGCTTTATCTGACTTATCTCAAATTAAAGTGTTTGTAGATTTGGAACAATTTGCGTCAAAAAATTATAGTAAAGAAAATCTAATTGCAGATGCCACAATAGCCATAAGACTGGACAACTCTCCATTCCAGACAAGCAAAATAATGCTTAGTATGTCTAATAAAATAGATACAGATGTTTTAGGATACAGAGAATTTTTGGCAGAAAATGAAGTAAGAGAAGTCGCAATAAGACAATCATTAAATACAGTCGCAAAACAATTGTATTCTGCTTATATCAATAATTCTGAGTTAGACAATAATTTCACTCAGACTTTTGATGAAAATCCTATTTTACCAGGAGAAAGTGATATTATAATGCGTCAAAACATTAATACACTTAAAACAGCAGTAAAAGGAGCTTCGGCGAAAACCAAAAAAGAAATCGGAGCAGATTTGTTCAAACAAGCTAATGATTTAATAGCAGAGCTTACTTTTTCTACTAAGAAAACACAAGATGTAAAAGAGCAGATTAAAAACAGCGAATATTATCAAGATGCAGATCCAGCTTTCATAACTGTTGATGAGAATGGTAGTCTAGAGAATCCTTTTATTAACGAACAGGAAGCTATTGCGGAACTTGGCGGAATAAAAACCGAAGAAGAATTCAAAGAAGCTTTAGATGCCAGCGATTTAGATTACTTAAAAACAACTAAAACACCGTTATTTCAAGAAATGTCTCAATTTAATGAAGTACCTGCAAAAATATTAATAGGGACAGACTTAGAAGACAAGACAAATACAGAAGTAAAAGACACCTTAGAAGCAACACTAAGAGAACCAACAAATAAAGGACTACAAACTAGTTTAAACAATATTGAAGGCTATACACCAGAAGTATGGAACTCATCCCCAGAAGCTATAAAAACGCTATTGAGAGATATAGAGAAACAAGCTATAGATGTAAATGTTGATTTGACGGGACTCTCAGATTCATATGAAGTCAAAACACAAGAAGAAGTATTAGATGTAACCAGAGCTTTGGACTTTATGATTACAAATCCCACAGAGGAATCAATGAGTCATTTTGTGAATACGTATCAGGATTTTACAAATGTTGTGGATGAAGTAGAACGCGAAGTAGTAAAAGTAGAACCTCAATATAGAGATTTACCGTTGATTGCTTTAGACACAACCGCTTCAGAATACAAATTATTTAAAGAAAACGGGTTATTGAAAGTTAAAGAAGGAGTGTACGTTAAAACTGACGGAAATACAAAATCTTTACAGGAAGTAGAGGATTTAATGGCAACTAACCTACAAGTTTTTCCTGCAAATACAATTCAAGGAGACACAAATAATAAGGATATCGTCCTTGAAGACTTAAATTCTTATGCAGAAAGCCAGATGTCGGCTGTACTTACAAATGATTCAGAATTTGACAGTGAGTCAGTGAAGAAATTAATTTACTATAAAACTTATTTTGGCATAACAGAACAACCAAATCAAACCGTTTCTATAGATAGAATAAATGATGTGTTAGCTTTAGATATTCCAAACGCAGACTATTTAATGACAGATTATATTGCAGAAGTAAGAAATCAGCAATTAAGACAAGTTCATCCAGTTTTAAACAACTTAGTTTTTAATCAAAAAGGTATTACTCTAAGGTATACGGATGAGATTAGTGTATCAGAAATGAATGACTACTTGAAAGACAATGAAGATTTACGTAACTATTTTCTGCTGTCTAAAAACACTAATTTTAATGTAGAGGTGGAAGCCACACAAGATGAAATTTCTACACAAGTTTCGCGTGATTATTATGCAAATGGCGGGAAATTAGATGCATATAAAAACGAGTATACAAGAATAAATACGGAAACTGTGCAGACTAAAACTACATATGATTTTATAAATATAAACGGGGATATGTATGAAAAAACAGCAGACGAACTATTTTCAAAACTGCCTAAAACTAATCCTGATTTTTATGAATTAAATGTAGAATCATCACCTTTAAATGTAGATCCAAGTGAATATCCTTCTGTAAATTCTGTGTCAGAAATAAATAGAAAAAATATAATTACAAAAGCCGAAAGTGAAAATTTTGACGAAAATCAAGATTGTTAAGAAATAAATTGTATATTTGCCAAATAACAAAAAATAAAATAGATGAATTGCACAGTCAAAACAGACGAAAATAATCAAATAACAAAAGTTTTAAATCAACAAGGCACAGAAAGCAAGCTTTTTATAAGTGTAGCTTCACATCCGTTTATAACTTCAACAGAAGAAGCCTTGGGTGTATACAAAAACATCTATTCTTCTAAAATCGGCGAAGAAAATGAAAATAATATTCAATTCGTTCATGAAGTAAATGGAGAGCAATTCAGCTCATTAAAATCCGCATTAAAAGAAGCAGTGGAAGGCCAAAAAATAGAATTAGGTTTTTTATCAAATAATAAATTCACGCCTATTTTAACCACTACTAAAAACGTAGACAAATCTTCAGTGAATGGCTTTACGCAAGCTTCTATTTTAGAGGGCACAATGGCTGAGAATAGGGTTAAGATAGGGAATGAGTATTTGTTGCAGAGTGAGGGTGAAAACCAAATGAGAAAAAACGTGTCTCTTGATTTACTTGCGAATTCCGCTATGACTAACTTAGGATCTCTAGGAGTTGAAGTGTCAGGCACAACTGTAAGACTTAATGAAAACCTAGGTAAAACGACTGTTTTTACAAAAGCTGGAGAAAGAAAGATTATTGATGCGCAGGAATTAGATGAACTATCTATTGATGAACTTAAATCGCGCTATGAAAACTATGAGGAGATTTTCGCCGAAAGAGAATATAAAAGAAATGTACCTCTTTACAGAGAAAGAGATGAGTCAGAAGCCCCAGAAACAGTAAAAACAGATGAAGAAATAAAACTCTCTCTATATAAACTTTTAAAAAATATGGGGGTTACGGTTACTTCTATAACAAATTACACAGAGAAGTTTCAGATAAGAAATTCTGTACCAATTCAGGCGGAAGCTTTAGCAGATATCGCGCAAAGAGTTATTGCTTTTCAAACAGGGCAAGAAACACTTTCAAACTTAACAGAAGAAACTATTCACTTTATAGTAGAAGCACTTCCACAGGAAAGACTTGAAAATGTTTTAAGAAACATCGATAAATCGGAAGAATATAAAGAATTTGCCCAAACATATAGAGAAGTTTACAGCCGTGAATATAACGCGGAAGAAACTGAAATTGCTGTTCGTAAGGAGATTTTAGGTAAAATAGCTTTAAATGCTGTACAACAATCAACACCTGTTTCAGAAACGACACAGAATTTTTTTGACTCAGCTTTGCAGTTTATTCAAGAATTTTTTCAGGATATCGCTTCTTATTTAAAACCACAGTATATTTCAGATTTAAATTCAATTGTTGGAAATATTCAAAATGTACTTAATACGGGAGATACAGGTGGACTTCAATTAGAAAATCTTGACAATAATAAATTTAGATTTTATTCACTTGATAAATCTTCAAATGCTAAGAAAATCGCAGAAGAAACTAAAAAACAGATTGATATATTAAGTAGGGAAAATGACGATTTGTCAAGAAATCAGCAGGGGTCTCAATTTAATAAAAACAGATTAATTGCAGTTCAAAAAGAATTAGACTCTAAACTAGAGGTACATGCTGTAGCTACTGTGGCCAGAATTGCAGATAATAATGTGAATAGACTTTTGGCCGCGATAAAAGATTCAAAAGACAAAGGAAAAAATTACGATTTATCGCAAGAGGAAGTAATGATTTTTAAGAACCTTACAACTGAAACTACAAACACTCTCGGGGTTATTAAAAAACTGATAGAAACGGATGAAGTCCTTAACAAACAAACAGTTTGGAATACATTATCAAACAGCATAGGAGAGTCAATACAAAGAATTTCTGATTTAAAAGCTCAAAGAGAAGTAACACAACAAGAAAGTATTGAAAAGCAGATTAATGCCGTCACAATTGACCGGGGACTTTCAAATCGAGAAAAAGAAGCTATGATGCGTTGGGTAACATATGCAGAGAGTGATATTTCTTGGGTGGGAGCAACATTCCTAACACTGAATAATTCTCCAGATAGTTTAATGTCTCTATTTGCAACTGTAAAGACAGGAATGATTTCGGAAGGCTCGCGCGCAGACCATAACCAAATCAAAAACTGGCAGAAAGTTATCTATGATAACGGATACGATGAAAAAGTAATCTCAACATTTGTTAAAGACGGTTATTTTCTATCTGAAAGAGATATTGCCGGATACCAAAAACAACTAGACCAGAACTTTTTACAGGAGTATAAAAAAGTATTCACAGATACCAAACTTAAAGACGAAGAAATTCTAAATAAAAGAAGTAAAGGTACACTAGAATGGTCGGACGAGCAAAAAGATTCAATTTATGAGGCTACAAGAAAGCTTAATGAAAATGAGTCAGAACGTCGCATGAAAGATGAGTATTATGCTGAATTAGAGCAAAAGTTTATTAACTTAAATATTTCTAAAAATACTCAGAATATTCTTCAAGGACTTAACGCCGACAAAAGAAGAATCACAGAAAGAGCTAGAGATACTAATGGTAAAATAGATTTAACTTTACTTAGCGGTCAGGATATTCAACAACTTAATACTTTAAACTTAGAAAGAAAACAATTAAAATCGTTTGTTGATGAACTTGGTAATTTAAAAGAAGGATTAAGGTATTCCCAAGACAGTCAAGGTAAGATAACTATTGAAGCTATAGGGGACATTAATGAATTACCAGCACCATCAAGACAAGCTCTAGATTTAAATAAATTAGACAACTCATATGAGAACGTAACATCAGAAGGTGATATTGAATTACCTCAATCTTTTGTAGACCTTATTTTAAGCAAAGAAGACAGGGACACACAATTATTAGCACTACAATTAAACTCTCAAATTGGATTCTCAGCAGAATTCTGGGACAGTTTTGGAAATAATAAAGGACTTGTAGATAAATTAGAAGATCTTGGCGGAAATGAAGATTTAATAGATGACATTAAAGCAAACAGCTTCCGTTTAAAAAACATCATAAAAGTATATACAAAGTCCTCTAACCCGTCTGAAACAGATGTGGAAAATATGCCGGAGTTAGCAAAACAAACTGTGAGAGACATTCAGGAAAATCTGGAAGAATTATATGCAGAAGCTAGAGAATTAACAGCAGATATTACCTCGGAAGACACAGAAAATCTAATCGAAGGAGTTTCCGGCGTAAATGAGTCCTGGAATAAAAGACTAAGAGATTTAGAATTAGATACTGCGGATATGGCTGGTTTAGAACTTGAAATCACTACAAATAAACTTGCAGAGGAAGCAAAGTTAAATATGACGGCAAAAAATAGAAAAACCACACAACAAATGCAGGATTCTATAGACAGCTATATAAAAGGATACAGAGAAACGCTTCCAAAGTCAGTTTTAAGAGCTTTAGAGGCACAAAATCTATCAAAGGAAGACTTACTATCACCTAATATTAAAAATGCTTTTGTAAAGGAGTTTTCAGAGAGTAGATTACTTCCATATTATAGAAGATACACACCGCAAAGCTATATAGACTTTCAAAATGACTTGAACAGCGATAAACCAATCAATGAAATACTTAATACAGAATATCAGTATGTAGAGATAAAACCTAACTACAGCTTTCAAGATGAAGATACTTCTCAGATAAACCCAAACTATATTGTTAACTCCGGAATGGGAAGCCAACAGCCAAAAGTAACTAAGTATAATAATACTGAGTTTGAGCAATTATTCGGCGCAACCACAAGAGATAAAGACGGAAATTACTTAACCGCTTCTAAAAATGAAAAACTATTTGAAGTATATAAAGCTACAATAAAGTTAAGAAAAGACCAGATTGCTTTAATGGATGGAGATGCAAGTTATAACATCTACTTGACTCCGCAAATTAGAAAACAAGGAATTGAAAGGTATTTAGGTGGGTTAAAAAGTTTATCAGGGCAGTCTATAAAAGACACATTCGAGAACATAACTACATACACAGAAGATGATCAAATCCAAGGAGATAACAGACTGGGAACAGCAAATAAAAGTATCCCAAAACCATTCTATGCCAGATTAGAAAACCAGACAGATATCACAGAAGATATTTTTCATGGACTTGCTATGACTAATAAAGCTGCTAATATCTATGCTTCCAGAGTAAAGTATTTTGGAGATGCGATGGCCATTATTGATAAAGCGTCTACAAGAACAAATGCCGATGGAAAGATAGGAACAGCAACGAATAGGTTTAAAGCCTTAGATAGTGCTATGGATAATGATTTCTTCGGTATTAAACAAGCATCTACAGCTACAATTGATGTTCCTTTTGTGGGTAAAGTGGATTCTGCAAAAGTTGTGGAGGGATTAGGTAGTTTTTTACGCTTCAAAGGTTTAGGTGGAAGTGTGATAATTCCTACAACTGCGTTCTTAACTGCGAAGACTGCACAAACAGTGGAGAGAATAGTGGGACAATATATAAATAATGATTCCTTTAAAAGAGGGAGTGCTTTATACCATGAGCAAGTGGGGCAAGCTATGGGAGAAATAAATCATGTAAGAACCAAGTCTAAGTTAAACTCTTTGGGACAGTATTGGGGAGCATTTGATTTAGAGAATACATTATCAGGATCAAAATTTAGTGCATTGCCACGTTTACTCTCTAAGAGCAGTATGTTGTTATATACAGCTGCTAACTATCCGCTATATGGTAAGGGGATGCTTACTGTTCTGAATGATTTTAGAGTAGTGGATGGGCGAGTAGTAAAATTTACAGACTTTCAGCGTAACCAAAGAACAGCAAATTTAAAAATTACAAACGCCCAAATAAAAGAAAAATGGTCTAATGAAAATATAGTAATTTATGATTTTCAAGACGTTTCTGATAATGGAGAAGTAAATTTTAACAAAGAAAAATTAAAAGCTGTACTGAGAGACACAAATGGAAACGAATATACAGATGAAGCTTTAGATCAAGAAATTGAAAGACTTAGTCAGGATATTAGAATTCAGATTAAGAATCTCAATGTTAAGGTGGATTTACAGCTGTCTCCAGAAGATAAGGTTCAGGCGCAGCGCAACTTCTTGTTAAATTTTATCATGATGTTTAAGTCATTCATGGTTGTTTTATTTGAAAATCGATTTAAGTCACAAGGATTTAATACTCAATCAAGACAACTGGAAAGCGGAAGTTATTCAGGTATCTATAGAATGATAGGAGACATTGTAAAAGAGTGGAAGCAAAATGGAAATAACTTTATTGAAGCTTTTAAAAACCAATATAATGGTAACTTTACAGAGCAAGAAGGAAGAATATCAGAATTAGAAAATATATCAAATAGAACACCTGAGCAAAATCAAGAGTTACAAGATTTGAAAGAAGAGGTTGTTCAAGGGATAGAATTGTCCGAATTAAGAAAGGCAAATTTGAAAAGATTAGGTGTCGATTTACTCTTCGTCAACACTATAATGCTGATTTCCATGTTATTACGTGGATTAGCAGAGGATGATGAGAAGAGATCAAATTGGGCTTTACAAATGAGTAATTTATTAGTTTATAGGTTAGTTGGGGAACTACACGCAGCTAATACAGGAATAGCTGCGCAATACTGGCAGACAGCTAAAGAACCCTTACAAGCAATGGAGCAAATTATAAATCTTAATAAACTACTTGAAGAAAATTCATGGAAAGAGGGTAAGATTTTGTCAACAACAGGTAAGTTTATGCCTTTTGCCAATAGTTTTTCTCAGTTAACTGACCCAGCTCAAGCATTCGATTCTAAGCGGTATTACCAGGAAGTTAAGGATAACACGTTCTGGAGCGTTCCCATGTTTTATTTTTTAAATAAAGATGGTAATTAATTTGGTAGATTGAAAAACAATTTGTATATTTGCCTCGTTGGTTATTCGTTCGAGGTTTAATTAATTAAAAAGAAATTATTGTTACCCCACCTTTTAGGCACTCGAACTGCCCTATTGGGTGGGTTTTTATTTAAATGAAAAAATAAATAAAATTTATCTTGCATAATAAAAATAAATAACCTAAATTTACAAAAAATTAAAAACCAATAAAATATGAAAAAGTATAATTCGATTGAACAATTTCGAAACGTAATCAGAAAAGTAAAAGAAAATCACGATTATCAAGGTAAAAATGAGCTAGGAGAGGCAATTTATAGTCATTCAACCCCTTACCCGACACTTCAATTTAAAGGCACAGTTAAGATTCATGGAACAAATGCTGCCGTTGTAAAGTATAAAGCAGATGAAAGAATAGAATATCAGTCAAGAGAGAGAGTTTTATCATTAGAGCAGGATAACGCAAATTTCATGCTTGCAATGTCTAATTTAAATTGGCACAAATTACTGAGAAGATTTAACTTTACAGATTATGTTGCAATTTACGGCGAATGGTGTGGAGGAAATATTCAAAAAGGGGTGGCAATTAACGGATTACCTAAAATGTTTATTATTTTTGGAATTAAGATAGATGATATTTGGATTGAATTGCCTGCGGATTTTAAAGACAATGAGAATAACATTTACAATATTCTACAATTTCCAACTTATGAAATGGACATTGATTTTAATAACCCAGAACTCTCTCAAAACAAACTTATCGATTTAACTATTAATGTAGAGAATGAGTGTCCTGTCGGAAAATATTTCGGAGTGAGCGGCATTGGAGAAGGAATTGTGTGGACAAGTGCTGACAATGAAGATTTTAAATTTAAGTCAAAAGGCGAGAAGCACAGCGCATCAAAAGTAAAAACATTAAATGCAGTTGATACAGAATCATTAGAGGGACTTAAAGGATTTGTTGACTTGGCTGTAACAGAAAATAGATTGGAACAAGGTTTACAGTATTTAGCTGAAATGGGATTTAGCTTAGATCAAAAAAGTACAGGCCAGTTTTTAGGATGGATGGTAAAAGACGTAATAAAGGAAGAAACAGATACAATTGTTTCTAATCAATTTGATGTTAAAAAAGTTAAATCAGCAGTTAGTAACAAAGCCAGAATTTGGTTTTTAAATAGAGTATAATATGCCAGACAATACAGCATTATCAACAAGAATGAAAGAAAACTACGAAAACCGTAGTAAACAATATTTAACAAGACGAACACCAACAATCATTAGATTAGATGGGAAGGCATTTCACACTTGGACTAAAGGACTTGAGAAACCTTTTGATGAAGGGCTTATTGAAGACATGCAGGAAACTACTAAGTTTTTGTGCCAGAATATACAAGGCTGTAAGATGGGGTATACTCAATCCGATGAAATCACTTTAGTTTTAACTGACTATGATACATTTGAAACTTCGGCTTGGTTTGATTATTCGGTACAGAAAATGGTCTCTATTTCAGCTTCAATAGCTACGGCTAAGTTCAACCAATTGAGGATAATCAGGAGTATAACTGAGCATGAATACGGTGGAATGGCTACAGCTGATGAAATAGATGAAATTAATCTAGCTTTTTTTGATTCACGCGTATTCCAGATTCCCGAAAAAGAAGAAGTAGTTAACTGCTTAATCTGGAGACAAAGAGATGCGGAGAAAAATTCAATAGCAATGCTGGCTCAATCTTTATACTCTCACTCAGAACTTTATAAAAAGAATGGAAACGATATGCAGGAGATGTGTTTTCAAAAAGGACATAATTGGAATGACTTACATTTCTCTAAAAAACGAGGGAGTTTTATTATAAAGAATATTTATGTAAATGGACAATTATATAAGAATGATAACCCAGAAGCATTAAAAACGGAAACAGTAAGAAGCAAGTGGGAGATTATTGAAACTCCATTTTTTGGAAAAGATAGAAACTCAATTTTAGATTTAATTTAAAAAATAATGATAAATAACTTACAAATAATATTACCTTTACTTAGTTTTGAATCAAAAGACGATTTTTATTATCTTCAAATCCTGCAACGTAAGAAAGAGAACCCCGAATTGGGAAGTAACAGCAGAGTAATCAAAAACTACTATATCAGTTCGGTGGAGTATTTAACAGAAAGATATCCCGAAATCATTAAATTATGCGAAGTGTTCAATGCCCGCGCCTCAATAAGACTAAATAAAAGAAGTTATAAAAAAGTAGGAATGAAGGCTATGGTTAATCTTGCAAATACAATGATGAATGAAGAATACAGTTTCTTAAAAGCATCATATGACAGAGCTTGCGGATTAGGACACAATGATAAAAATAAAACTTGGATTGTAGATATAGATAAAGATGAAGTTATTTGGTTAGAGCAGATTATAAACTCTATTCAATCATCTCAGCCAGAAGGAAATAAAATAGTAGCCCAAATACCAAGTAAAACAGGTATGCATCTAATTACAAAGCCTTTTAATACTTTAGATTTTAAAGACAGATTTACTGAGGAATTAACCGAGTATAAAATGAGTTATGTTGAACTAGAGATACATAAAGATAACCCGACTAATTTATATATTCCATGAAAGACACACCATTTGAAGTAATAGAAGCACAATGTTATTTATGGGCTAAAAACCCAGTGGGAGGAGATACATACAATAGAATAGTTAAAACAGTGGAAAAATATCCAGAGTATTTTCCTTGGGAAACTAAGTATAATTCTATTGATGAAAGTGTGCATAAGGCTTATGAAAATGAGAAAGAACTTCTTTATAAATCTTTTTTCCCGACAACACCAATGGATATTCAACCAGGAGAGGGAATTTATGCTTGGTCAAAACGTATAAGTGCAGAAGTAATTAGTTATAATAAGCCTGTAGATTGGGACGAACTTTTTAAAAATATAAAGAACAGGCAAGAAAGACATGAAGATTTCTCAAAAGCTAAAAAGAAATTGTGGATTAAACACTATAAAAAATTTAATTTAAAATATCAGGAATAATGGAACAAATAATTAAAAAAGCTTGGAAAATATCTGTAAAAGATTTAAGTGAGCCTTGGTATTTTGAAGATGTTTACGTAAATTGTGAAACAAGAGGAGAAGCCAGAAGTCAAGGACTACAAGAAATGTGTAATCTCGGCGCGGAAAAGCTAAAAGAATCTCGGTACGACGATACAGATTTGCGTTACATAGACATCATAGCTCATAGAAGTAAAGATTATGACACTATTTTATTTGAGGGTAAAGAAATGAAACGGCATCAAATAGAAAAACATATTTGGTGTAAAGAACGTGATCAAAAAGCTTATGAGTTGACTGTTTCTAATCCAAATGATTTAGCTGTTGTCTATGCAGGAGTTTATGGTAGTTATTGGGGTTCTAATCGCAGTGGTTATTCTGATTCAATTGTTTTTGCCGGAAAATACGATGTAAGGGAGGCTTATGATATTGTAAGAGGAAGCGAATACAGCAGACAAGAAACTGTCAAACTTTTGAATGTAGAGAAATTTAATTTAGGTATTGAGGAAAAAATAGAAAAATTACAAAAAGAAATTGATAGATTAAAATCTCGTAAAATATAATTATGACACCAATTAAACACACATTAAAAAACAACATAGTTAGATTTGATTATAAATCCGAGCCTTATAATGAATGGCTGTCACAAGGAGTAAAAACAGGAGATGTTGGTTTTCTATTAATGGGAATTGATTATGGTCTAGGTTTTTATTTATATGAGGGATTTGGAACAATTGAAGCTCCTTATAAAGAACTAAGGAAGATTGACATGCAACACGATGACGTTTATGACGGAAAAATATCAACAATAGAAGATATCATGAGTCCGCCAAAAACAAAACCAAACTATAATACAAGTTTTAGTTTTGCAATCTTAGATTTTAGTAAACTATGACAACTAGGTATTTAATACAAGAGATAGACGGCACTGGATTTTGGTCGAAAGGTTACAGAAGATTTAAAGGTTTTCTTTTCGCCGACCAATTTGAATCAGAAGATCAGGCATTGATATATGCGAAAAAAGAGTGCATAGGAATTTTTAAAATAATCAAGATTTATGATACAAGAGAATAAAGAAATAATTTGGCAGTTGACTAAAGACTATAAACCTGAATATATCTGTGGTTTTGATGATTATCTGCCGGAAGAGGCTGTAAATTTCTGGAATAAAATAAAAAAGAAAATCGGTTTAAAATACAAAGTAAAAGAATCAAACAGTTATGGGGCTATTGGCAAAATAGAAACGATAGATGGTAAACAAATTGTAAGTTATGACATCAAAAGAGATAGATAAAGCACTTAGAAGTCATTTCCAAAATAACAGCCGTTACATGGTTTCAAACGTATATCCTTTTGACAGTTATTATAAAGAAATTGATTTCTTAGTTGTTAAGGAAAATGGCATAATACTAGATATAGAAATTAAAGTAACACGTGCCGACTTTAAAGCGTATTTCAAGAAAAAGAAGCATGAAATATTAAGAAACGGCTACATTACTTTAAATCATTTTTCGGCAAGAACAGAAACAACAGGTTTAGTAAGATATGAAGCTGGAGAAAAAATTAACATAGATACACCTAATAGATTTTACTTTTGCGTACCTGAAAATTTAATTTCTGTTGATGATCCATTACTTCCTGATTATGCGGGATTACTTTATGTAACGGAATTCGGCGGGATAAGAAAAATAAAAGAAGCAAAACTATTACACAAAGAGAAAAAACTAAAAGAAATAGAATCAGTATTATGCAGAAAATTCTATTACAGTTACTTAACACTTAAAGAAAAATCAAATGGAAATAACATGGACATATAATTTTTTAGAATCAATCGCCTTTATAGGATTGGTAATACTAGGTATTTGGCTTGTAGCGGCAATAATAGTTTATTTAATAACATGGTTAGCATTTAGACCAAAATAATATGGAAGAACAAGAAATACCAAAACCAGTAGGCGATTTTATAATAAATAATGCTGAGGGAATAGAACTACCAGACGGAGTTTACTATCATTACACAGAAGTAATTAAATTATTAAAATTATATGGGAACAGGACAAATACATAAAGAAGTGTTTGTAAAACATTGTCAGGATCAACTCAAAATACTGGATAAATTTTCAGATGAACATCCTGAATTAGATTTTAGACTAATAGAAATTGCTTTAGAACTTTTAATTAAAAAGGAGTATGAGTAAGATAGCGGTCATAGGTAGTAGATCATTTTTAGATTTTAATTTTTTCTCGGCGAAATTAGAGTACTTACTTCAAAACACAGAGGAAATAGAGTTTGTATCGGGTGGTGCAATTGGGACAGATAGATTATGCAAAAGGTATGCTGAAGAGAACAATTATAAAATAACTGAGTTTTTACCTGACTATGAAAAATACTCTGGAAAAGTAGCCCCACTTAAAAGAAACCATCAAATAGTCGAAGCTGCTCAGATGTTAATTGCTTTCACAACAGGATCAAGTGGAACAGCTTACACAATAAAGCTGGCGGAGAAAAAAGGCATACCAATTAGAATAATAAAAGTATAAATATGGAGATTAACTCAATATCATTAGAAACATCAAAGCATATTAAAAAATTGATCGAGATTCAAAAATTTTATAAAGAATTATTTTGGAAGGAAGTAGAAAAATGCGGGATACCAGAAGCATGGGGCGGCGCACCTTTAACAAATGAAGAGATAGAAATAATTCACAAAAAGTTTTTAATTAAATATGGACTATTATGACCGAAAAACAAAAGAAACAGTTAAAATTATTTGAACAACTAGGATTCTCTACACGTAACTTATCATATGAACAACTCGTAGATGAATTACTTGATAAATACATAACACTGGCAGATGCTTGCGAGTTCGATGACAGAGAGAGGCTTAAGAAAGGATTAGAAGATGCTAAAAAACCAACAAATTAGTTTAAACACAAGAAAGCCCCCCGTCCTTAATTGGTTGGGGGGCTTTCTTTTTTAATAAAGTTTTCTAAATTAATATTCAACAGAGCACCGTAAGCTCTATCATCTAAACATTCTTTATATTTATTTGCAAGATTTTTAAACTTTAACTTTTTACCTTCTACCCAAAAATTATGAGCTTCGTTAATATCTGCGAAATTCTTAGTACGTGTAGGGTATCCATCGGGAGTAGGTACAGCATACCTGGAAAATTTTGTTTTTCTAGCTCCAACTTTTTGTCCAATTATTTCTTTAGTTTTAAATAATCTACAATTTATTTCTCTAGGTAGAAATAAACAAGTTTCTGGAGAATATAAGTTGCATGTAGCGCATAGAAGATCTTTATCAAGTTCCCAACCTTTCATTGTTTCAGGATTATAATTCTGTATAAACCAAGGAACAAAGTTTTGAAAACACTCCCATTGTTCACAAACATGAATTCTATCTTTATACGATAAATTATTTTTAGTATTTTGTTCGTAACATCTCTGCAACATGCTATGCCATGTCTTATATGCTTTTTTAGAATTTGTGTAATTATATTCACCATAACCTATGTAGCCAATATTGTAAATATTTCTTCGATTTAGATGTTTTACATGCCCCAATCTTAGGGATTTGTAATCTCTGTTATATAATATAACACCATCTTCAAATTGTATCGAAGAGTTCCTATTATTTATATATTTTATAATAGTGAATTTATCGCCCTCCCTAGTATGGTGAACTTCTCCTGTTCTGTCTATATTCATATCTCTACTTCTTTTATATCTTCCCAATGTGAGTCTTCCACCCAATTAGCTTGTGTTAGTTGTTGTAAAATCTGTTTCTTTCCTCTTTGTATTATTCTTTGCCCGCCGAAAGGGTGTTCGTCTATAACAATATCGAATCCTAGAAACAGTAATATTTTTTGCAGTTTATTCATTAAGTAAATTATTTAAAAATTCTACTGTCTGCTTTAAATATCTTTCTGAAATATTATGATCAGGTAACTCTTTATTAAAATTAGCGGTATTAAAAATGTATTCTTGTATTTTTCTAATTGTTTTCCCGCAATATGCAGCTTCTTTCCTTTCTGTAAAAACAGGAGGTTCTGGAATCTCTGCAAACATATCACTGTCACAACACCTATGACAAAAACCATATCTTAATTCATAAGAGCAGACTTCGCAGAAATTTGATTTTAATTTATTCATGTTTTAGTTTTTGCAAGTATTTCTTATATTCTACTGGAATACTATAAAGCGTTATTAATTTATCTCCTTGAAATATATAAAGAATTTCGCCGTATATTTTTATATCTTTTTTATTTTCGTGCCCTTCAAGCAATTTATTAATGTATTTACGAAGAAGTCCGCGTGAATTTGATGCATTATAGCCTTTCTCAGACACTTTCTCTAGTAATCTGATAAAAGACCTTTCGTTTAGTTTTAGACGGCTTCTGGCGCGTTCTAAAGCGTGTTTTGTAATTTCCATATTTCATCATTTAATAGTATATTTCATCCCCGCAAGTTTTACATCTATCAATCCTTATATTTACAGTTTCCCATTCACATTTATTTGAATAAGGACAAGGCTCATCATCTATTTCTTTCATTTATTATGCGTATAAAATTGATTTGCAAAGCCCTGACAGCACATACTTCTGATATCAGCATCTTCTTTGATAAACTCTTTTGCCCACCACATCTCATCAATAAACTCAATAGCCGATTTGTGAAAATATACAAGTCCAGGTTTACTTCTTCCAGGTCTGATATATAAATTAGGATTCTTCGGCACATCTTCCCACTTTGTATATGTTTTAGGAGGTATATTAAACTCGCCCCACAAAGCAGTTTTCTTAGTCCAAGGAGAATCAATTGAGTATTCCCAAGGCTGATATACGTATTGAGGTTTTCCAATAATATCTTTAAGTTTTCCTGTCGCCGGATTCTCTAACACCCACCATACAGGATTGGCTTCATTAATTATACGTAAACAATGATTAACTAAAATCATACCCTCTTCTGTATTGGTTGGCACGTCAAACCCTCTGGCGATTGAAAAACTTTGGCATGGAGGATTCGCTATTATTCCATGTACATTAGCTGGAGGATGATAATTCTCAACACCTATAAGTTGCCCGATCTTTATAACTTCATAATCTGGGTCGAGTTGGTAGAATAAGCTATCCGATCCTAGGTCGGCGCATAAATGTAAAATTATTTTCTTATTCATTTAATTCTAAATATATTTTCAATTTATAATAAGTCGTGCCTAAAAATGTACGTACTTCTTCTTTAGCTTTTTCTAAATCATATTCACAGCCAATCCATTTTCCATCTAGTTCAATATCATAGCTGGGAGAGTCTTTCCAAGATTTCCATTCTATTTTTGCCTGCCCTAACGGAGTTTCACAAATTACGTGATCGTAAGAGCTTATATTTGCTGTTGGTGGAGTTGGTTCTGTCCAGTTCATAACTTCTCTATTTTAATTCCTTTTTGGTCATGTGTATATCCTATTTCTAAATCGCCGGATAAAAACTTAAAAGCAAAATCCCTAGCCTTAACAACAGACCCTTCATAGGCATCTTTATTATTAAAGGCTACATGTTCTACTTCACAAATTAAATCATTAATTAAAGTACACATTTCTTTAAGGTTTTCAAAACGCTCGCCATCTCTTGAAGCATCTCCTGCTGGGTTAATACTGCCTATTAATTTCTTAATTATTTCTGTATTATTCATAATGTTTATTTAAAAGTTCTACTAATAATTCTGTATTTACCGGATCATAACAAACGCATATATCTTGATTTGTTTCAGAATCGTAAATAAGCGATTTATCTTTTTCATATCTAAATCTAGACTCATCTAAATTATCAAGTTGGTATTCTGCCCAGCTTATTGCTAAATCACTTATTAGTTCTTTTATTTCCGCCTCATTTAAAATACGCCCTTCTTGATCACTGCTTGTGTTTATATACCATCTTAAAACTTGAAGATCATTAAAATTGTCATACTGTATTTCATAATAAAAACCTTCAAAATCAAATGCGGGGCAAGAAGACTTAAAAGAAGAAAATTGCTCATAATTATAAAAAACCGTAAACACTAAATATCTTTCTAACTTCTCTAATGTTTTTACTAATTCGTGTATTAACTCTTTTTTCATATTATCTAATTGTATCTCCAACGCGGTATGCTTTATTTGTGTATAAAGTAACCGAATTAGGAAAAGTGTTTAAATAGACTTTGTATTTTGTTTTGCTGTCAGACGTAACATCAAACTCTACTCCCTTAACAATAATATGTTCTATAACTACATCATTACACGAAATTGCGCAAAAGACTAAAAACAAAACTATTAATATTTTTCTCATAACTTACTAAAATCAATTATTTCTACTCTATAACTTTCTGTCGGACTTCCTTTATACTCAGGTTCAATTATTTTAACTTTCTCACCTTTTTTATTCAACCAAACAGTACTAGAGCTGTCTTCTACACTCCATGTTTCGCCATTTATAATAATAGGATCATGATAAATAATTTCTCTGTCAGGATCAGCTGTTAAAACGTTAACAGACTCTAGTAACATTTCTGTCATTTTATCCCACAATTCATCCCCTTCTAAATGAGAGTAATGAGGATAAGCGGTTTTAAATTCTTCTGTTGTCATATTCTAAATATATATCAAATGCTGTTCTTCTATTTTTATCATTCCGGCCGTGTAACTCATCTAATCTATTTTGATGACCGCTGGCAAAATAAACTTTATTGTATTGATCTATTGTACTAAAAACACCAAATCTGCCTATAGTTACTTCTCCAGTGTAATCACAAAAACAGCAAGCGTCTCCGGCATCATTCTCAGGTGCATTAGGATTTTGGCAGAATGGACAAGGTTTGGTTTTCATAGCCATCTTTCCTCCCATTCTTTAAAATCATCAACTGTATTTGACATAGCACTGATGATACACGTTAACCCTCCTTCTAAATGTTCTAATTTATCTTTAAATCCGTGATTAAATCTAATGTCGTGTAACTTACCTCTTGTTTTAGCTAACTCCGATCTCAGTTGTTCAATTAACTCGCTTATGGGTTTATTAAAATCTTCCTCCGATTTGTAGTATATTAATCTGCTTTTTGTTTTTTCCATGTTATTTAATAGTATCTCCCACGTTATACATATCTGAATCAAATTTCAAAACTTTTACCCAGAATATTGTATCAGGGTTTTTAAGTTGCAACCAATCTCTTTGTTCATCATAAGAGCTTTTATGACTGATTACATATTTTCGTCCTCCCCATTTTTCTATTGGTGCAAACTCTGTATTATCACAGGAAATCGCGCAAAAAGCTAAAAACAACAGTAATTTTTTCATTTTAATAAGATTGAGTTTCTAAATATATTAATTCTATTTGATAATCAGTTATTTTATCAACCGTTGTCCATTGATACTCGTCCGCTAATTTTCTTTTCTTTTTATCAGGTAGAGTATTCCACCATTTGATATGTTCTGTCATAGATTTTATATTTTATTTGACAAATCTAAGTAATGTATTTCAATCTCACAAGAAAAATCTGCTTTATTTTGTTTTTTGCGCCAAAATGGCTTAAACGAAGTGCCGGAAAAAGACTTAAAAACAGAAAATAAAAAAATGCCCTTAGTATAAGTAAGAGCATTATAGTTATATTAAAATCCTAGAACAGATGTGTAATCCGTGCAATCTGCCCATGCTCTTTAGAATGTAAAAATCCTTCAATAGCTTTTGGGGCGAAGTGGTATTGGTTTCTAGAGTGCCAGGAATCTGTACCTGACGGACTCCTTAAAGCTTCAACATTAACCCCCATATAGTCCTTACTGATTTTGTGGTGAAAGTGGTGGACATAAAAATATCTATGCTTACAATCACTCCAATCTTTACTTTCATGTGCCATACTAAGAGGTAAATCTGCCAATTTTCCACCGTCTCCATGAGAACTTCCAATTAGGTTTTGTCCATAAGTAAAATACTTTCTGTGCGCTATAGAACAATCAAATGTTATATTTTCACAGTCTTTAAAATAAGTCCTAATCACATCAGCTAGAAAGAAACCTACAGTATAATCGTGATTACTCGGATTAAAAACAAAATGAACGTCACTTATTTGTAATAGTCTTGTTAGAACTTCAATATAAATTTCTTTTGCCATCAAGAAGTTAGAGTACCACATCCCCGATACGTCCTGTACAGTACCTGATGTAGTAGTTCCTTTTGGGGTGTCTATATGGAGTATATCGTTACCACCGATAAATAATACCTTATCTATAGGAAAGCCTTTAGTTTTTTCAATAATGCCTTCTACGCCCTCTCTTATGCGTTGAACAGCTATTTGATTATTATAATCTTCACCTGTCTCAAAACTATCCGCCAGTTTTCCTACGTGACAGTCCGCGGGATCTACGACAAGTAAATAAGATTCTTTATCTAAAGGACGTTCCCTAATTACTGCTTTTGGCTTATTAGGTAAGTTTGATAACTCTTCTAATAAAGTTTTGTAGAAATTTTCAAAACCTTCTCCTTTAATTGGATTACTTGCTAAATTATAATAAGCCCCCTTAGATGAGTGAGTTACAAGCTTGTATGTTCTAACTTCTTCATAAGGAATTTTATAAAATTCGCAATACTCCTTCAGATTCATGATAGTGCCATCTGGCTTAAGAGCAGATAACTGAGAAACTGCTTCATACTGATTTGTCTCTGTGAGAGTATCATTTTCTAAATCGTTATCTACAAGTTTGTCTTGTCTTGCTAAAACCTTAGAACATTGCCTGCGAAAATTGTCTGTGTATGAGATACCTTCTAATTCTGCATATTTTTTAGCTGCTGCTGTGATTGTTTCTTCTACTTCTACTAGTGATTGTAACTTTTGTACGTTCATTTATTTTTGTTTTTTAATTTTTATCCGCCGGATTATAAGGAATTTCTTTATAGTAACTAAATCTTCTTATACTTTCTTCAACTCCTTCTAACACATTGTTAATAAAGGGCTCAATTTCTTTATCTTCTAAAGTGTTTATGTAACTGGAATATTGATATTTTAATAAATTAGTTATTTTTTCCATTAATTCTGTGTCTTTACTCATAATTCACCAAAATTATTTTCATACCAATTATTCAAATCATAAGAATCCTTTTCGTCTTCTAGCTTACTGTGAATATCTTGGTATTGATCTTTTCTAGCTTGCCAATACCTAATAAATTGTCTGTGACTATGCGTATGACTCCAATCCTGACCATCAAAGTGTTCGAGTTCAACTTGTTGTAAAGTCCCAAAATCGTCTACAGCAACAAGACAGGTGTATTTACCTTTTATAGAAGGTAAGCTCATTTTTGTGTCTATCCAAACCATTATTTTTCTGTTTTAGTTTCTTCTTCGCGGGATTCCTCAATCCAATATAAAGCGTCTTTCCACGCTTTTGCTTCTGTTGCTCCTTCACCTAATCTTCGACGTTCTTCTCGTAATCTTGAAGACCATATTAAATAATAGTGTTCTTTAGCTAAAGGATTTCTCTTTGTATATTTTTCTGCATAAGCTAGAGCATATACTTCTTTTATTTTATCTTTTGCGGCCATATTACTTACTTAATTTATCAAACGCTTCCTCTAAACACTCTTCGAATCCTGCTCCGCCATTATAAAATCTTAATTCAAATTCTATAGTTCCGTCAGGTAGTTTATTAGCTTTGATTATATCATCATCGGCATCTAAACTTTCATAATCTAATTTATATAAAGCTTGTCCGTGAAAGAAGTAATCATGATAATAATTTTCACACAGATATTCAATTTCTGAGCCATCTTCAACTTCTGTGATTTTTCCTTTGTCTTCTAATATTTTTCGCGCAATTCCTAGAGGAGTTAAATATGGATCTTCTAATCTTATTGCTTTTCCTCTGTAATGTACTGTTTCGCTCATTTTCTTTTCTTCTTTTTAGATTTTAAATGTGACATAGGATTTCTGTATTTTCTAAAATTACCATATTCGTCCTGGAAGTCAGGATTAGGAACTAAATATGACTCACTATCAGAGCCTGTTTTTTCAATCATTCTTTGCGGTTTATCCATGTTTTTATATATTTATTCTTTTTGCGCCGTGGATTTCTAAGTACTCAATTATCTCATCAATGTCGTCAATTTCATAGTAGTCATACCATAAAATATAGCCATCATAATTTCGGCCAAAAACAGTTGTAAGTGTGTCTACCCACTTGACTTCAAAGTATTCTCCCGTAAATACGCCATATTTAGTAAAATTGTAGAAATCTCTAAAATGAGGGGATATTATTGCTATCATTGTTTTATCATTTTAATTATTTCCTCGCCGGATAAATAGTCAAAGCTGGTTTGCTCATCTCCCAAAAAACAGTGGCTTTTTCCTTTATAATAAGCTACGGATTTTAAAGGATGATCACCTAAATAAAAAGCAATATCTTCTTTACCCTCTAACTCATTGTGCCAGCCTAACATGTATACGTCTAGTAGTTCTTTGTCTGTCATAATAATAGTTTTTCTTTAATTTCTTTTATGTAGTATTCCAGGTTGCTTTTTATTATTTCCCCGCATTTGTCTGAATATTGAAGATAGTACTTGTAATATTCTTCTTCTGTTTCTATCTCCTTGTCGCCGGAAAAAACTAAAGCAAAACGAGACTTAAAACTATTAATCCCATCTCTTATAAAAATACAATTATCATAATCTTCTTTCTCTTCTAATTCCCACAATACTTTTAAAACAGGCAACATACCATAAGACAATAGTAACTTGTGAATATCATTTTCTTTCATCAGCAATTTTTTAAAATAAATATAAACACCAACCATCCCCATCCTTCTTTACCTGTAGCGGCTAAATAAACTATTCCTGCTACTAAGGCTACATCAACTATACAATCTAAATATTTATTTTTCATTTTCTATTTGTTTTAAAGCTAATTGATAACCAAACTGTATTGCCATCATTACAGGAGAGTATTTGTCAGTTCCTTCGTATACTTTTGTATAATTAATAATTTCTTGGCCTATTTTTTCTAAATTTATTTCTTGTTCCATTACACTTGTATTATTTTAATTATTTTTTCACGTGGTTTTTGTTCCAGTTTTACTTTTTTGGCAATTATTTCTTCTATTTCACAATCTCTGCAATAAAGAAAATATTTCTGCTTAAAATCTTTTTTTATCATTTCTTTTTGTATTCAGCTGGATGATTTAGCCCTTTCAAGAACATTTGCTTCCCAGTAGCTAAATATCCTCGCGTATTTTTTGACATATATGTATTGTTCTCAATTGCTTCAATCATTGTATCATAAGCTAGTTCTTCACTAATATAATTTGCCGCCGACCAGCCGCCAATCAGGAAAGAAATGCCAAGTAGTGCGGGGTGGGCATTATCTTCAATCCTATCTATAAGGAAAATAATACTTTTAACAACCTCTTGCTCAATCTCTTCATCAATATCTCCAGGGATTTCAAAATCAATTGGTGCGTTTACGTCAAAAAAGTTAATTTTATTACCTCTCTGAGTCCACTCTTCCGCATCTTCTCTAACTAATATATCTCTATCATAAGACAAAAAAACTGGAAGTACAATATTAAAATTTACACCATCGAAACCCTCATACTGGGATAGATAGTAAGCAAGACCGCAAAAATACTCCTTATAATTTTCAACAGAAGTAGGCTTTTTAATTCGAATTAAGAGTTTGAGTCCCCTACCCGAAGGACTGATCCAAGCCGCAATAACTGATTTCAAATTATTGAATAGCCGTTCTTTAAGTTCTAAAGCATTATCTATTTTATCGAACTCACATAACATTATAGGATTATAATCAATAATATTTAAAAGTCCTCTCCCATTTCCATCTAAAATTACTGAGGGAACAAATGAATATAAATTGTTTTGTTTTAGCGAGTCTTTCAGTTTTAAATCATTGTTTTTAGCGGCTATTTTTATCTGCTCAATAACTTTTACTGTAGATTCCTTTGGATTCTTATGAACGTCTAAAAATGCTCTTAAAGTGAGCTGTCCAAGTGGCTGAGCTTCCCAAATTTTAGCCGGAAAAAACTGAAAAGAAATTTCATCAAGATAACTCATAAAGGTATACCTGTTTTTAATACATTGATTAATCCTTCAATATCTTCTTTTTCATAAACTGCATATAATTGGTCATCGGAATACATACCATTTCTGTCATAACTCTCAAAGTCTAATTTAAAAGAATTTCCTGTTTCTCTGGCTTTTTCTAGAGTCTCTGAATATTCATCTGAATCCTGATAATCTAAGTTTCCTATTAACTCCAACTCTACATAATCTGACTGTAATTGCTCTCCTTTTATAAACAAACCGTAGAAATCTAATGGGTCGTACTCTGAATAAACAGTTCCTTCTGGGAGCTTGAAAAATTCCTCTCTATTTAATATTCTCATACACTTCTCGTTGAGTTAAATAGTTAATACTTTTCTTTACTTCATCTAAACCTTTATTCTTTATATAAGCATAATCTCCGCGCTCAAATAAAGCAATCATATTAGTTATAGGTGATAGTTTGTTTCTTATGTCTGGGATTTCTAAACTATCTTTAAACTCAATTAGATGTTTAGTCTTCTCAATCTCTTCTAAAATAATATTAGCTTTTTCTACAAACAATCCATAATGTACCTTACCTTCTTTGTCATAAAAACTAGGTTCGCTCCAAGTTCCTTTAAAGTTAGGATCATTGATCAAAGTGTTCTTTATAAGAGTAACTAGATTATTATAAAAAACTTCTTCTGATTTAATTTGTTTTCTCATCTGTTTTTTCTTTATTTAATTCGAAACTCAGCCACTCTAAAGCCTTGTAGCTTGACAAATGATTCATCCAGCACTTTAGAAAATACTCTCTGTTTTCATAAATCATCTCCTTTGTGTAAGCATAATCTGTACTTCGTTCTCCAACCCATAATAGGTATAATTCCCAAGGCATCCAGTCATAAGCGGAAATAATTTGTTCTATTTCTTTTGCTGTTACTTCTTTTCCCGCCATTCAATTTCTTTTTTAATTATATCTAAGTGCCACTTCTCTCCTCCATAATCTAAAACACCTTGTAAATGATCATCGGTCATGTCACAAATTTTAATCCAGTGTAAAGGTTGGCTTCCATCAACGCCTCTCGATCCTCTGGTAGCAACAGTCCTCACTAATTCAAAGTCATCATCAGAATAAACAGACAAATCTTCTGCTGGTATTTTATTTACGCTTCTTCTAACGTAACCGCCTGTACCACCATCCAACATATACCACTCTTTATTTTCATCTAAGTGGGTTACATAGTCATGCCTGTGCCTAGAAACTAATGTTGTCCCATCAGGTGTCTTAATTGCATTATAAACTACTATTCTATCCATTTTAAAATCTCTGTTTTAATTTCTTTTTCCTGCGCCTCAGATAATTCTAGTAGCTCATTATCATCATAAACTTCCAACAACTCAATTTCGAGATTCTGGATATCAACAGTACTCTGATTCTCTTCGTAAAATGTTGCACCAATATTTTCAGAAACTGTTACATCAGCTGTAATATTGAATAGAACTTCCCAGCCATTATCTAAAGTTACTTCATGCATTTGATCAACAAATTGTATGCTTTCTAAGTAGTCTATTCCTAACTCTATTTTTTCCATAACGCTACGCTTTAAAAATTATATAAAATTTACGTTCTTTTTTCCAAGTAAACCAAAGCACCCAGTCATTGTATATAGTTTTGAATACACGCGGCTTAAAATGGTTTTCCGCAAAAAGAATTAAAAACAAAGCAAATAATATCCAAATCATAATGTCTCAATTAAATAATTTAACTTCTCTTTAAATGAAGTTGTTCCATCTACTTCTGTAAGTCTGTCATAAGCCTGAAAGATATGCTCTACAAAATCATCTTGTGTAAGACCTTCTCCTGGCTCTGCATATTTGAACATCTCCAATTTATCGACAAGCTTTGTACATTCTGCGTGAGCCTTCCACATCCAAAAATCTCCATCAACAATAGCCGTTTTAAAGTACTGCTGATTAGGTTCGATTATGTACCCGCAATAATTACAACGATGCTGTTTCCTTGCCTTGTGTTGAGTTGTTCCCAATACTGTCATATTTTTCTTTTAAGTATTCATAAGGTACATCTTTATTACCAAATGAAGCAAATGCCATATTGGTGTCAGTGTCTACTAAAATAATTCTTTCTTTTCCTCTGCCGTAATTCTTAAATAATATCTTTACTTTCATAATTAGTATTTTTCCATTACTACAATCCAAGTATAGCCCGAAGAACTAGTTCCAGAAACGGATTTAACAATATATCCTTTTTTAATCCAAACTCTAATTTTACTTACAGCCGATTCTGATCCTTCGGATATGTTAAAAACAACAGTGTATTTAGGACTTGCTGGTCTTACTGTTAATAGGTTTGTACTAGTTGCAGCAAAGCTAATTGCCACAAAAATCCCTAATAAAAATGTTAAAAATTGTGTTTTCATTATTATTCTATTTCTGTTAATATTTCTTGTGCTATTAATTTACATGTCCCGCATTTTCTATAAGCTGTACATTCACAATCTTCTTCTAGATCAACTATCATTCTTATGTTAGACATTTTGTCTTCATAATTTGTCAATGCATCATTGAACATCCCTGTTATTGTTAGTCGCTGTTTCATTACATTTCGTATATTTGTTTTTTCGCGCAAAAAGAACTGATAAAAACATTCTCTATAAAATAATCATACATATCTCCATCAGAATAACCAAACCATTCATCAGCTCTTTCCTGAGTATCTACTTCTCTTAACCACAATGCAAATTTAATTGCTGTTTCTTTTGTTGTCATGATTCTATTTGTTTTTTTGTGGTTTGGGTTAGTGTAAATTCAACATCTTCAACTTCTAAAAATATTTCTTCTATAGTTTTAAATTCCATTTCAGAAATCATGCATAACCAAGTATCTCCTTTTACTAAATAATTATTTTCAATATGAAATCCTTCAAACAAAACACGATCTTTTGCTTCTTGATATTCTTTAATCAGTTTTGTTTCTTCTTCTGAATCGTCTATATTTGTATATTTATGAACTCCTGTTCGTTCTGGTAGTTCTTCCAAAAAATTCCCGTCCAAATCGCAAGGAACAAACATTCCAATCGTTAAAGGTTGTTTTAGAAATAAAGCATAATTAACAATTTTTTGAAGCAATTCGTGATTACTATCATCTATATTTTTATTTTGATATAAAACAAAATCTGTCATTGATATTAATTTACTCCCACTCATTTGGCTCACCTTTTAAAAATTTATTAATTTCAGTTATATTCTTTCTTACGGCGTGAAGAGCAGACAAATTGCTACACAAACCAACTGTAATTCCATTAATAGTTAACTCGCAGGCTAGATTATTATCCTTTAACAGCTCTTTTACTGCGTTTAACATAATTAGCTCGTTCTTAGCTTCTTGTATATCCGCCTCTGATTTTGCAATTGGATTATATATCATAATAGTTTTTAATTGTTAAATTAACATCTTGGAATACCTTCTTCAGGATTATACCAACCGTGAATATTGAATTGATGTTTTGCTGACGGCTTTTTACCCCACTTTTGAACAGCTTCCTCTTCTGTTACTGGAAAGTGAATTTGATTTAATTCTTCTTGATGTTTTTCGTCGCCCATACTTGGGTCAATTTCATGCTTGAATACTAAATTAAGATGTCTCTTAATCATATCTGTTTGTGTTGTACTTATTGAATCAGCCTCGCTAATCTCAAAAAATCCTTGTAGCCAATAGGCAAAATCTCTACTTGTCATAATTTCGCGGAATAAAAAAAATTAAAAATCATCATTTATAAACCCACTTAAAAGAGGGAAAAGAACAAAACAGCAGAAACCTAAAATAGTAGTACAAATCCCCGCAACAATAAAACCAAAGTCTACTAAAAAAGCACCTCCTATTATAAGGACAGCAATTATAAGTAAAATATATTTATTTTTCATTTTGTAGTTTTTTAAAAATATATTTATTATTTATAACATTACCTGAATCTAGGTTGTATAATATTGTACAATTATTCACACTGAGAACTCTAGAGGCAAATCTCACAGACTCAAAAGACTGTGAACAACTATTTTCCAAATTGATGACCTCTATTGGAATTTTAACCGAGTCCTTGTATTTTTTATCATTTTCTTTCCAAGTAATTAGCCTCATGTTATCAAAAAAATAACTTAAGTCATCTCTCAAGCGATCTACAGAAGGTCTTTTGTCTCTATCATAATTACTCATAACCCACTCCTTATAAATTTCTGAATAATTATTTTTATACAGCCATTCGGTAAAATCTACTTTTGAAAAAGCAGGAGGGGCATGCTTTCTCGTTTTACTGCTACTTTTCAAAGACTTATATAATGAAGTAATCAATCCATGCGGTGTTCTAGCGTAGTACTCATCATATTCTTTTTGACATACCTTGCAATATGATTTTAATATTGGGTTTTTAGAGCTATATAAATTAAATTCACTCTCATTCTTCTCTAAAGAACATTTACTACAAGTTTTATTCTCCATTCTCTAGCATTTTATATTGCACTTCGATTTTATCGAGGTGTTCTTTAGCCATTGGTTTTCCAGAGGTATTTAACTTCAGAAAATAGTTCAATATATCTTTTTTCCTAAGGTTCTCACCTTTTGTAACGGCCACAGCAACAGCGGTGTCTTCGAAAACGTGTTTTAAACTCCAAGGAAGTTCAGAATAATAATATCCTTTGTAAGTAAACTGATCTGTGAAAAACCTATACAAGGCTGTCAAACGTTGACGACCGTCCAGGATCTCATACATTAAGCCCTCACCATATCCCAAATGAATAAAAACAAATTTCCCAATATCGACATAATTAAAAATAGATTCTATCAGTTTTTGCTCATCTTCTAGACTCCAAACTAAATCACGTTGATAAGAAGGATTAAAATTAACTCCAAAATTGATAATGTATGAACCTAATAAACTGCTTACTTGCTGCTGCATAAAACTAAGTCGTAAATCTTCACCTAATTTGATATCGCATTTATTGTCTGATAATTTAAAAATATCATACCACCCTAAAACTCTTTTTCTAGTTCGAATTTCAGTATTTGATGAATAAGGTATATTCATTCTATAAGTTATTTCGATCTCATAGGTATCAGTTTTTAGAATATCAATAATTTTCGCAGAAATAAATCCTCCGTTAGAAACATACACTGATTCACCTATTATAAATTTCTTTCTTTCATTAGGTGCGTTACCTATTCTAGTAAAATCTTCTTGGATGTTTTCAATATCTTTAGCTTTATTTTGCTCGTAGATTTCATCTTGTGTTAGTTCTACTTTTTCTTTTTTATTTCTTGCCATAACTACAATTCTCTTTTAAAATAAAATTTTGTATCTTCTGATTGAGGAGTATTAACTTTACTCACTGACACCAATTCCCAACCTTCTAAACCGAAGTCATTCAAATTGTTTTCACCTAAATTAGTATCTATTTTGTATTCAAATTTTTTCATAGGTTTTGATTTAAAAGTTGAGGATTTTCATAAATATTTCCAATTACTTCATAGTAAATTGATGATTCTAAATTCTCCCCTTCATATCCAAATTCCTCGTTTCTCAGCCAAAAACCAAAATGAGTTAAATCTACTACATCTCTATTAGACTCTTTAATTGGAAGAGGGTGTTGCCATCTCTCATCGTCGGCATCCCAATCTTCTGCTATCTCCCAATCAGCGTCCATTTTAATTACGATATCTCCCTCGTAAATTTCTAGTCCGTTTTTATCTTTTAATCCTGTATACTGCATTGGAGTTATGAAGTATTTTTCAGGTTCTGTTAGGTAATACCAAGCGTGTTCTTTATTTATATCCTCATGTACAATCATTGTATTTCTATGTGTATCCCAAAATCTGAATTTTATTTCTCGCATATTTTTGTTTAATTTTGTTAGTCAAATCGGTTATTTTCCGTTTATCTGTTGATTTTCGCGCAAAAAAGAAATAAAAACAGAAATTCTTCTGCAATACTACAACTTATATTATTACTGTGCAAGAGAAACACTAATTATTTTTACAATACTTACATTCAGGCTGTATTATTTCTCCAGTTTCTCTTACTCTATATCTCCATAAGAAGCCTTTATACGATGCCTTCCAGCCATTACAAGTAGATAGCAAAGGACTAGTTTTGTAATTAGGGTTCTTTTCCAATAGTTCTAACCTATTTTCAAAAGTCTCTAGTATTTCTCCGGTTAATTTATCTATTTTTAAATATTGATATAAATTATGATGCTCTGAGACCTTCTTCCTCATGTCAATTTTTAATTGAGGATTTTCTTCCCATCGTCTATTTCTTTCTTCAATCCCTTTATATGTATTTGCAATATCTATTTTTAGCAAACCATTTGAGTGTCCTTCTTTTTTAAGATCTGACATGTATTTCTTTTGCTCATCTGACCAATAATTACCAAAGTTAGGATTATCCTCACCTAGAAATTTTCCTTTATATTCTCTTGACATCTTGTCTCGTTGCCATTGCTCCATTTTTCTACCATGTGTAGATTCTCCACCATTAGTAAGATTCAATAAATTGCCACCACAACAATCGGCTCTTTTATAATAAGCAATCAAAAGAATTTCTAATTCACAAGCCTCTTCTTTAGTTAAACCTGTAGTAAGTATTTGAACTTCATAATTAGAACAAATTTCAATAAATTCTTTCCATTTTTTACTTCGATGTTTTTTATTATAAGGTCTTTTAAGATTATTTCCTATACCAATATAAAATACCATTCCTTCTGAAGTTAGGTGTCTATAGATACAATAAGGTTTTTCTTTCGTATTTTTATTCATTTTTTACCTTAGTTTTAGAAGGTTTTATTTCTTTTGGTTCGCCATGAATATCAGATAAATACTGTCTCCAGTAAGTGTTATATTGTAATTCTGTGGGTATTTTTGAAATTATAAATTTGAGATAATTTTCTTCTTCTCTTTCTCTTTTCTTCTGTTCGATTAAAGCTTTCCTTTCAGCTTCCAATCTTTCCTCTGTTCCATCTACACTGTGAATAATTCGAAAAGCTTGATTGATATAATAATCATAATCAACTTCATAATTTTCAGATTTATAATAATCCATAAACATTGAGATTTTACTACCACCAACTGTTATTTCTTTACGACCATCATTATAATTTTTTCGCAAATTATCACCGTTAGTTGAAACATAAAATCTAATTACTTTATCGTTGATATTTTTTATAATATTTTCCTCATCATCTTCTAATGTATAATTCTGATTACTTTGTATCTTTTTACCTATACAAAAATCATATATCCCTTGATTCTCTATTTTACCGTAATTACCTACTGATAAATGATTTTTAACTGTTTCTTCTACTGGCACATTGTGAATAAAATATCTCATAACTGCAATTTGTACAATTCTTTGACTACGATTTTTATGCATTTCTACATCAATTTCAAAAGCGCCTTTCATTTTTAATTTACCATTTGTATCAATCCCCAGGTAATTATTTATATCACGGGTAAACAATTTATCATAAACTGAATATTCTAATTGTAATTCAGTTAGATTTTCAATTGATACACAGGTATTATATACTTCTCTTTTTTTATCTTTAGGTACAATTAACTCAAGACCATCGGTATTTGCCATTACAATCTTAACACCTTCTATTTTAGAGAGCTGTTCACAGAGCATTGAAAGTATTAACTGACCATTTACTGTGATAGCCATTTGAAATAATTTATCGTAAAGAAAACTGTATTCATCGCCTCCTTTACCAAAAGCCGCATTTAAAAGTAACTTAATTGCCGTATTTTGAGGGTTTGATTTAGGAATTAATTTACGTTTTTCAAACAATTCTTCATATAATACACAAAAAGCTTCAGATAAATGTTCTGGGTAAAATCTATTTTTGATCGAGATATTTGGGTAAAAACTTGCAAAATCTATCGAAAGTACAATTTCTTTTTCATTTGAATTAAATATAGAATTTCCTCTTGCAAAATGGAGGCCTCCTAAACCATAGAAATATTCACCTTCATCGAATACCATTAAATGTTTAAAAGCATCTTTAGTATCTTCGGTAATAATTTGTTCTTTAAAAAAGTCTAAAACAGAATTGAATTCAGGTGTTTCAAATTTAATATAAGGAAGAATTATATTTTTTAATTCAATTGTTTTACGGCGAGTTTGCATTTTCTTTAGTTTACTTTTTTCAATATCTAATTTCTCAGACATCAAATCTAAAAATAATGCTTCTCCAATACTACTATCTGATTTATTAAATAATTCTAGATGAGGATTCTCCATCTGTTGAGTAAATCTTAATTCAACTAATTTTTCTGATTTCTTGAAAAATTCTTCTGTTGCGTCTACGTCATTATGACAATAAAGAATAACATCGTCAAATTTACCTATTTCAAGAACTTCATCAAATTTATAAGGTAAATCTTGAACTTTTTTCCAGTTCATGGAGTACTCGATCCACTTTAAGCTACAAGATCTTGCACGATTATTGTAATGGTTCTGTAAAAATAAGTCTAACTGTTGACAAGATAATTTAGATTCTTGATATGGAGGAAATTCTTTTCTATTTATTTTTTCAATAACAGACTGAGCAAATTCCATAATATGTTTTGCCTTAGTTTTTCCTGTCAGTTTTTTAAATGGCTCTTTAGCTTCCATTAACCATTGAAGGACTTGCGCATCAAATCGGCAATTATTGAATCCGATGAAAAACCAGCGTTTTAAAGCACCTTCTTTTAGAAAAGCTATTAGTTCTTCATACTGATCTTTTCTCTCGCTTATTTCGAATGTTTTATACCTTCCTTGATATTTAAATACAACACAAAAGATACTTAGAAAAGTTTCAATATCATAAGTTAAGAATATTATTTGTTCTTTGTTCTCTTCTACTCCTTTATCTTCCATCCTTCACGTTTTAATAAAAATTACCTACACCAACACCCATCAAATAAAAATCTTTTCCTAATCCATCTACACTAAACTCGAAATCTTTGAAGTATTTAAAGCACCTGTCATCCATTATATTAGGAAAAGGCAGTAACTTAAACTTACCGTCTATAACTTCTGTTGTTCTCATAAAAGCTTTACCATTAGGTTTTACTTTTAAGTGAGGAAATAACTCCATTTCTTTAGTTAAAATAGTGTGTGCAAAGTGATTCCAGAACCATCTCCCTCCGTCTCCATAGAATTCAGGATTAGGGTCTCCAAATTTTGTAACTCCCCATCCGTCTTCTTTCATTTTAGTCTGAGAGTCTGTTCTTTCTTTATGAAGTTTGGTTTGTAGATGTGTTCTTAGTTCTTCTGTGAATAGAGGATATATTATGTCGTTTTTTCTGATTTCTATTTTCATTGTTTTTATCCCGCGAAATTAATATAAATCCTCACTATATAAAGTTCCTTTTCCACCACTCACCATAATAATCTGGTCAGCTTTTTCTGCTATATTCCAAGCTTCTTCTCTGTCTACAAATCTATTTAGATTAGTTAGAAATCCTTGAATACTTTCTCCGGCTTCACAATCTCTTAAACCTGTTACTGCACTTTTTGTATAAATGCATTGTCCGTGTCTTAGTCCTGTAAATACTACTCCTGATTCACAATTCTTTGGTAAATACCTATTTAAAGGCACTTCTTTATTTTTTATATGTGGGAATTCTTTATACCAAACTGCTGCACATAATATGTATTCTTTCATCTCCTACTTTTTTTGTTTTAAAACTTTTCGTAGCCTCTTTTTCCGCGAAATCCTTAATAAAGTAAACTTTCTCTGCTCAATACTTTAAAAAATCCCACAAATTCATCCCTATCTCTAAAATCTTGAATGAAATTTTCTATGTCTCCAGTAAGCTTATATAAAACCCACGCATAACCTTTATAGATTATTCTATAGTCTTCTATATAGTCAAAAATAAGACAATCTTCTGTTTCTCTGAAACCCAGCTCTATTAGGTCTTCATTTTCTAATGCTATTTTGTAGTCTCTCATTTTTCAGTTTTACGCGAAATTATTTAAAAAATTTACCTTCTTTCAGTAATTTATTTTGATCATATCCTCCATATTCACCTCCAGACAACATATATTTTATTTCATCAATCTCCATAGTTTCTAAAATCTGAGAGTAATAAAGTTCATATTCCTTTCCAGTCGCTATAGAGGTTACAATTATCTCTCTTTCATAAACATCTTTTACTATTGCTTTAAAAGGACATTTTTCTGCATAAGTTGATTTGTAATTACCGTTGTCTAATACAATTACTGTTCTTTCATCAAATTTTTTCATCTGTTTCTACCTTTTTCGCCGATTTTATCATATTTAAACCCTCTTGCAAGCCAAACTCCAAAGCATCCTCATATTTCTTCCAATCGTTATATTCATCATACCAGCCATTAACATTAGCAGTTCCATCAATTTCTTTTCCATTATAATACCCCCAACTTGTATAAAATTGAGACCCTTTATCTTTAGGATCATAGTCATGATATGATTCAACTCCAATATTATGTGTTTCTCTAAGCCATTTTTTAAGTAAGCTTTGTGTTGGAAATTGTATCTGTAGATATTTTTTACCCGCTTTAAATATTTTCTTAAACTCTTCTAAGTCACATTCAAAATCTTCATAATAATTTCCATTTAAAAATACTTTTGGTTCAAAGGGAATTTTAGTCTTATGATCACAATCTTTACTCCACATTACATATACAGTAGTATCTGCATCAAACTCTGGTATATTTAAGTCGTGTAATATTTTTGCCGTCTCTAAACTTATTAACTGCTCTTTCATGGTTTTACTTAGTATATTCCACAATATTAGGGTTAAAAATCCTGATTTGTCTGCCATCTTCAAAAACAGCGAGATAATTTAAAGGTATGTCAGTACTTGGCAGCCATTCTTGTATTGTTACTACACCATTCTGTCCAACTTCAAACCAGTCATAATCTTCTCCTGCTCCGTCTCTGCTTTCTGTTGATCCCACTTGATGCCAGTTGTATTTTAGTTTCTTTACTTTCATTTTTTCTGTTTTTATTCTTTTTTCGCCGAAATTAATTACCCGTTCCATATTTTAAATTTCACTATACCACCTTTAGTCTTCTGACAGCTTACATGAAAAGGTGTGTATTGTTCTGTTTCTACTTTTACTCCAGAATCTTTATCAGTTTCTTTTACATTATATTTGTAATTCCACATTCCTAAAAATCCCTCTTCTTTATATGTAGTTGAATAGTCTTCAATATATTTAGCTATAGTTAACAATTGAGCTTCTATATTTAATTCTTCGTTTAATTCTATTTGTAATTTCATCTTTTATTTCTTTTCAAAATTAAATCCTCTACGAATTATATACAACTGCTCTTGCCTTTGTTCTAAACTGCCAAACATACCGCCGAATATTTTGCATAAGTAAGGGTCGTTCATGTCTAATGTTTTCCACCACTCTTTCATAGTTTCTCAAATTTAGAATAAAACTCAGAAGTCTCTCTGCAAAATCTTAAATATCCTTCTTCATTAGTATAATAAGTACAGTTAATCCATTTTCTTGTAGTTGGATCTTTTACTAATACGTTTTCTCTTATTACTGTGTATTTGTTTTCTTTGTAGGTGTAAATCTGTTTCTTTTTAGGTTCTTTTTTCGCGGAAAATACTAAATATCCAGCACCACCAGCACATAAAACCTGTCCAAACACAGTGTTAATCATGTATCTTATTAATTCCATTTCAGAAACTAAGTAAAAGAAAGAATTAAATAACAGATTGAATACAGTTAATGCTAATAATAACCCTGAATATAATTTAAATTTATTCATCTTTCAATACTTTTAATATTTTTACTTTTCCTTGGCCGCCATATAATACGTGACCTACTCTAAAATCTGCATTTAAAATTAACGTAAACACAGGTAGTTTAGGAATAATTTTAAACCATCTTAGAATTTTCTTCCATAGAGCGGTTTTTATTTCTGTTGTTACTTTGTACCGTACCATAGTTTTTCTTCTATCTTTTCTAGTTTTTTATTGCGGCGAGTTCCCTTTTCCCAATACGTATTTAAAATAATCTCTTTCAGAGCATTATAGCATTCCCAGTACCCATTTTGTTTTGATATATTAACACTCGCTACGTGCCTAATCGGAGATGTAAAAAATGTATAATTATCTATAAGAACTACACAAGGCATACTTGTTTCCCATCTATCTCCACCAAAACTATACCCATTAGGGTAATAATTTATTTCAAATCTTTTGCGGACTTTTCTAAGCAGTTTTGTTTTCATCTTCTTTAAGTCTTTTACAAATATAATCAAAAGCATCAAATACAATTTCCAACCATGTATGAAGTGACTTACAAAACGGAATATCTTCATGATCTAGAAAATCAGGCCTACTGTAATCTCTGTAAGCGTGGTATGTGTATTCTATTTCATCATCAACATAATTAAGAAGCTCTTCATAGAATTCCTTTGCTCTGAATAGCTCACTATCTTTATAACCTTGTTCTTCTAGACCTGATTCTATTAATTCCAACAATTCTTTTTCAGTTTCTTTTGCATCGTAATGTGATGACTCTTGCTGGCTTGATTGTCTTAATTTGCCCGCCCAATAACCATCAGAAACAAATCCATCAGGACTGGGATGGAATTCTCTATCAAATACCCAATTAGCAAAGTCACCTGTTACTGTTAATACCCCGCAGGAATTAATAAATGTAACTCTATTTGTGTATTCGCTATCTGGAAGTTTAAAGTCCCAAACATCTAAATTATGTTTTGTTATAGGATTTGTGTAATGTGTTTCTAATAAAATATGTTTACTGAAATCTACGTTTCTTCTGCTCATAATTCTTTCTTTAAATCTTTAAGTACATCTTTTAAAATCATTATCCTGCTCTTAAACAGCTCTTTATTTTCTGTTAGTGAATTCAGGAATATTATTTTGTTCTCTATTATCTGGATAGCTTTTTCCATCAGTTATAAATATTTTAATTGTTTGTCCTGCGTCTTGATATTCAATTTCTACGTTTATATCACCTCGTTTAATATAAGCTCTTCCTTCTCCTTTAGACGTATGGTCAATTACTTCAAGTCTGTTTACTTTATTCATCATTATATCTTTTTATACCAATCTGGATTATCCTCAACTTCTTCTTTACTTACTTGATAACTGTCATAAATATCGCTGTAATAGACAAAACCAACTGTAGGTGCGTATCTAATTAAAATTGTTCCTTTCTTCCAGGTCTTCGGCAGGGACGGATACCATTTCTTTAATTTGTAAGTCATAATAAATGTCTTTATTTAAGTTAAAATTGTTTTCATGTTCTATTGAGTCTTGGAGAAATGTGTTATTCTGCATTATTTGTGTATTCAGCTATTATTGTATAAAAACCATATTTCTCAATATTTTCTTCAAGAAACTTTTCCGCATCTTCTAAAGAGTCAAAACCATCACTCATTTGTCTGGATCTGTCCCAATCTTCATAATCGAAAGTTCTAAATAGAATTGATTGTGCTTTGTAACTTGAATACCCGCTATATACAGTTTCTGTTTCTAATGATGTTTCAACTCTCTCGTAAATTCTATATTTCTTTATCATAATCTTTATTTAACTGGTCTAAGACGGTTTTAATTTCTTTTTCCTGCGCTAATTTACAAATTTCTTTCATTAATTAAAAGATGAAGTTTCCTCAACCATAATCTGCTCAATTTTCGTGCAAAAAAGATCAAAAACAGAGTCACTTTCGTCATAACCCTCCATTTCTCCATCATAATCAAAAGTAACATGTCCTTGATAATTCTGTATCTCTAACCCATTATTGTAAACTGTAACTTTTTCTCCATTACTATTGAGATTTTCATATTCAAATGAATAACCGCATTCTACTAGTTTTAATAATACCTTTTTCATAATTATTTAATGTTATATTGTGGAAACCCATATTTAATATTAGCTTGATATTCTGCTTCTGTCCTACTAAACTTCTTTATAATTTCAACTGCATGTAACTTAGCGTAATTATCCATAAACCAAATCATATCTGTTAGAGTATAATCATTTAAAAGTACTCCGGCTTGTTTCTCTTCTATAAATTGTTTTGCTGTCATCTTTAAATTATTTTATGCGGCCAAATTAATTGATCCTGTTTTTGTAATAAATTGATATTTTTAAATATTCCAATAGGCGCAGGCTTATTAGATAAAAATCCGCAGGTAACGCACCAAGTAATACCAAAACTATTATCTTTTAACTTATGTTTTCCTTTTATGCAGTTACTTCTTCTTTCCCAGTAGATTCTTAACTGTTCTTCTTTGTCCATATCTTAGGTTCGGTTTCTGGAATGTAATACTCTCTTCTAAAAATAATATTTTCTAGTTTTGCGGCTTTTAAAACCCATGCTTCATATAACGCATCAACTTTTTCAGTAGGCAGGTCATAAGACTTACAAAGGTGTATTACTCTATACAGCTCATTATAATTTCTTCTACATTTATTTAGAATTATTTTCAGTCTTTTTGTAGATTTTTTATCCGCCCACTCTTGTCTGTGTAATTTAACTAAACTCATTATTTTTATTTATTATAAGATTCATTATGAAGAAAAACAAAATACTCGGCAAACTCCTTATCAACAGCCCCCGAACCAATAATATAAAACTCTTCGTTATTTTCTCCATATAAAATAGGTTCATCAGGCTCAATAATCCTGCACCAGCAAGTGTCATTACCACAACTGCTGGTTTTCCACTTTACTTGCAAAGCTAATTCAGAAGCCTCATCTAATGTATATTTTTCCATAATATCTATTTATTACGCTTTCGCTTTTATATTTGACAAACTTATAACTAATATTTTGATTACACAAGAGAAAAATGATTTATTTTTACAATTGGGTATAGTTAGGGCTTTTATCAGTATCTTATATTACTTCCGTTTTCTTTTTTTACCCTTCTTTTCCAAAGGTTTATAAGTAGATTCAGGGAGCTTGTTTTTACTTTTTAGTGCATCATATTTATCTTGTAACTCCCTGTCAGTTGGGTTCATGGAAAATGTCCTCTTACTTTTTCTTTTTTTCTTATCCTTTCGTAGCTTCTTTTTATTCGAAGGTGTAGCTCTTACAAAAGACATTATATCCCTGCCCTTATGCTCTTTTTCATGACAAACTTTACAAAGGGTTATTAGACAGTCATCAGGTACCTCCCACGGCATTTTATCCGGCAGATAGTATTTGTGGTGAACATGTAATTGCTCTTTACAATCACACTTCACGCATTTATATCCATCTCGTTTTTTAATTTTTTCTCTTTTAGCTAACCACTCAGGAGATTTTAAAGCCTGTTGATATTGTTTTTTATTCATTAAATTAAGTTAGGGTTCTCTCTTCTCCACTTACTTATTTCAGATTCAGGCAATTCTTGTTCATCATCAGAATCCATGTATAACCAATATCTTGTTTCTTCGTTAAGTGCCATAATTATTTATTTTTGTGGAGAGTGCAGGATTTGAACCTACGGTAATTTAAAGGGAACTCAGTAACTAGATATTTACCTTTAAAAGATTGCGCCCTTGACCAGCCCGACTAGTATTTAGCTTTCAAACTCCCCTTGATTAATTTTATTTTAACATTATTGCACCAAAATCAGTATTATGTAATTTAGAATCCTCAAAGGAATATAGAACAAAAGGGACAATAGGGTAATTCACATTTTCAATAGTAAAATAACCCTCTTCTAAAGGAATAAAATAACTGATTCCGCCTTTATCTACATGAGATGGATAATTTTTACTTGGTTTAAATATTTCATATGTGGCTGGAAAATCAATTCCATTTATAACAAATTTATTTACTACCTCGGCTCTCAATCTATCAGACCAATTAACATCGTAACAATCTAACCTTGTCTCCTTTAATTCTTTTTGCAATAACTTGTTTAGTTGTGCAATTATTGTAAAATCTGAGGAAATGCCTCCATAACTTACTAAGTCCATAATTTATATTTTTGTCAAATTTATAATATATTATTTAATAATCCTAATTTTCCGCGGAAAAAGATTTAAAAACAAAAAAGACAGATATCTCTACCTGTCTCTAATAAAATCTCCCCTAACTGCTTTCACTGATAAGACAAGCTTACCTACGGGTCTTTCGGGCACACAGGTTTGGGAGAAAGCTAATGGAGTGCCTTGTTCACTTTATTATTAAAACGGAGAATTCACATCCTCTTTATCATCACTACTCCCAAAAGCATCATTAAGACTCATCAAAGGTGTCGGTGGAAACTTCTCTACTGTAAATGCTTCATTGTTGAAGACAGGAACGGTTGTTGAGAATGTTGGTGTATTAGTTGGATATTTATTTTTAAGCTCATCTGTTTTAAATATTTTTTCCGCGAAAACATCCTGAATATCTTTAATATCTGCATTTCTTCTTTTTAAATAAAAATAATACGAGACTCCTAAAGGCTCAAAACTTGCTGTATTCCCGTTGTCGGAGTATAACTTATAATCTTCCAGCCAATCATAGCTATCTTTTCCAAAAATCATAAATTTATCCCTGATTCCTAATCTCCACGGTAACATTTTAATATAAAGTACGTCGCACAGTTTAAGAAGTTGTCCCGAACCATACACATCTGATTCAATAGGTCTTTGATTTTTTATATTGTCTGCTCTCAGAATATAATTATCATTCATTTGATTGAGAATTATGAAGCAAATATAAGGATGTAAACCTTTAAGCCTATTAATTTCATACAGTAATGCATCCATAGCTGTCTTTTGACTGCCTTTTTCATCTAATACATTTTCCAGGTTATCAATAGAAACTACAATTTTTTTATCAGGGTATTTGGTGATAATACTTTCAATGTCAATAGCAAACTGCTTGGCGTTGACAGGTTCGTTCTGGTAATAGATATTATCATTCCTATGAGATTTACAAATTTCAGATAACTTCTTTAATTCCTCTTCTGATGGGTTGTTAAACAAAACCTGATCCATTGTTTGTCCTGTCCTTTGACAAATATCCCTAACTAATATTTTAAAAAACGTTAACTCCCAATTACAATTTACAATTACAACATCATCTTGAGTATCAAGTAAGTGTCTTTGTATCCTTTCTAAATCATAGCTTTTTCCGTTTTGGGATCTTGCAATAATACCTAGAATCGTGGAAGGTAATAACCCACCCATCAAAACCTTATCTAAATGTGGAATTCCTACAGAAATTGGTTTTATCTCTCCCGTCTGAAACTTATTAATTAATGTTACTGTGCTATTTGTAAGTTCTGTAGATTGGTATAAAGCCATATTTTATATTTGATTATTTTTTATTTCCCGCCTCATCTAAATTAGCTTCCCACATACTTTTAATGTACTGCTCGTTATCTTCATAGTAACGATAAAGGGGTGAATCAGCTAAAGTATAGTTCCTGGCGAAATGATTAGGTGGCGACCAAGCAATATTATCAGCCATTTGGTTTAAAACTCCTCTAGGATTTGCATCCATGAATTCTTTAACAGATAATCCTGAATTTGCATCATATGTATCTGAAAAATAACTTTGTATAAGAAGTGCAAGAAAATTACCTTGGATAGTTGTCACAGTTTTAAACCAATGAATCCTTCTGATAGTTTCCGTCTTATTTTTTATAATACCGCCACTTCTATTTTTAAATACTGAAAACACCCATTCGCCTATCTTTTTTGATTCGTCATCTGGTGCACCTTCAAAGGAAATAGAAATCAGCAGTTTCTTTAAAATATCAGATGCTCTGAGCGTTGTATAGACATGATCTGTCTTTTTCTTTAGCTTGACCTCACTTATAAAATCTAATGTTTTAAAACGCTTTAAATCACTTTCTGTCAACTCTTTTAATAAATAATCAGTTTCTACTTGTTTAAGGGCTACTAGTAACTCAAGGTCTCCTCTTTGGAGGTTCTTTTCTATTGGGTTGAAATTTAAATACATATTAGCTAAGGATTACACTTATGTTTGGAAACTCTCTACTACACAGCTCTCTAATCTCTTCCATCGTGGCGTAATGCCTGCCATAAATTCTCTTAGAGCCGCAATAAACAGATAAGAACGGATCAAACCAGACTTCATTTCCTACAATGTCAATACTTTTAAAATCTCCTGTTTCGAATCGAAAGCCCCAATTGTCATAATAACCTTCTTTTTGACCACGTGTTTTAAGCAGTAAACCAAAAAATACTCTTTCTTCAACTATTTCATCTTTCCATATATACCCAGACGGACTAGCTGGTGTAATTTCTATATGTGTTGCTTTTTGTGGATTTATTCTTGTTTCCATACTTATTCTTCTGTTTTTGGATATAATTCTTTTGCCGAGTATTCTATAATTCCTGCCTCCGATAGTTCCACTACGATCCACTCTTCTGGAATATTGTTCTGCCATTTATTAATGTAACCCTCTGGTGTGCGTTTATATGTATCACAAAACTGTCTTAAATGTAATTTTACAGCTTGTTTACTTCCCCATACTTTACCTCTTGAAGTGAAATTTGGATAATGACCGCCTGTAGAAAACTTACCAATGTTATTCTTTATCTTGATTGCTTTCATAAGGTTCATATTTATTGCATCTAAGTTGTTCATAGCTCTTTCTCTAATAGTTTGCAAATATATTTCGATAAATTGGTGACTACATTACCTTTTTGTGTTAAATCAATGTATTGTATTATGAACTCGTGAAAGTCAGTTTCTACATTGAAGTCTTCATCTATGATAACACAATTATTAAATCTATCCATTATTGATTTTGAACCTTTAAGTTTTGCTCTTTTTACTTCAATGTCTAGGTCGAATTTGTACTTATTTTTTATTTCCGCGGCAAAAGAACTGATAAGAATCTCTCCTTCTTCATTCTCAACAGCAGGTTCAGCATAAGGCTCTGGTGGACTTTCAACAGTAACATTATCAGAGTAACTCCAGATATGGTCAGCAATATTAGAAATTTTACGACCAGCAATTTTGCAATCTTTTCTGATTTTAATTTTCTCCATAATCCAATCATAAGACTTGACATCTCCATGCTTTTCATAAATTTCAAAAGCAATATCGTGAACTAGATCCGGTGCAGAACTCCAACAACCCCTATTAGCCAAAAATTCTTTATTTTCACAAGTAAAGTCTTTGGTTATTATTTCACGAAGAAATTCTTCATTCTTGGTATTCATTATAGCATTACAAATTTCACCTTCAACTTCATACACATTTGATAAAATCCTTCTCTCATCAATTTGCGCATTCTTCACATTGAAAGCATATCGGCTAGGGACATTCTCATCTTTATAAACTAAGATGTTTTGTTTGTAAATTCTTAAATATTTTTCCTTGTTCCTTAATATTTCTACTGAATCTGAAATCTTATAAATTGGCTCTTCTTCATTAATATACAAATGGCGATTATTCCAAATCTCAGCAAATTCTGAGTTTTCTTCAAATTCTAATTTAAAAATAGTCCCATAAGAAGCAGACGTACACTCGTCTTCAAAATACTGACCACCTTCATCAGTCATATTAGAAAAAATTTCTCGGAGCAACATCCACAAACTCCAGTCTATACCTAACTTAGGACTATACCCTGTCTGAATAATTTCTGGATCATAATCTCCGCCCTCAAGATCTTCACAATGAACGGAAAAGAAAGATTGTTTTGAAACAGATTTAGTAATTTGAATTAATTCTTTTTCCTTCTCTGTTTGTTCGCATACCTCATTATATGTATCAATAGTGTACAGAGTTTCACACTGTCTGTCCTCATATTCTCCAAAAGGTTCTGTATGAAATACTTTAACAGACATATCAACATTGTTTCTCAAAGCCAGAGCCATAGAATAGCACAATCCAGAGTTGTATTTACCCACGAGAGTTTCATCATCAGCTTTATCAGAACCTCCCATAGAAAATAAATCTAAGTGGGAAAGTAAAGTAGGGGTCTTAAAATATATTGCTTTCATAGTTTAAATTTAAAACCCTCCTAAGAGGGCTGTGATTAGTCTTGGGCTAAAATCTCTTTCTCGAACTGCTCATAAAGTTTAGCAGACTCTTTTAATTCTAAAATCTTAGCAAATAAAACTTCTACTGTTGATTTGTCTAAAGGTGTGTTAGAAGCTAATCTTTCTTCTAGTGCTTCTTCTGCCACCTCAATAGAGTCCTCAAGATCTCTCTTAGCTTTCTTAATAAATTTAGCATCTTTTGCAAGTGTATTGCTAATCACTGTTGTTACGTTTTGACCTTCTGTAAGGTTGCTCTCTAGTAAACTTCTTCTATTCATGGTTTTTGTTTTTAAATGGCTCGATAGCCGTTGTTTGTTAATCTAATTTTATTATCGTCAATTAATTCTCCTATACATCTGATAACGCTGTATCTGGAACAGTTTAGTTTTGTCTTGATGTATTCTGTGTTTATTACTTCTTTTCCGGCGAATAATGCTAGAATCTGTTCTGCCGTTATTTTATTATATTTGTGTGCCAATTTTTAAGGTAATTTACTATAAAGTTCGACTTGATCCCCTATAACATTTACACTGTCTACTCTCTTAATTTTAGCTATATAATCTTTCAAAATCCTATTTTCTTTTTCTACTCCATTTTCTACAAATCTTACTTTAGGCTCAGAAATTGCGTGTGATTCGTGCTCTGTATATTCATACTCCATTTCAGAAATACTCATAATATCTTTCACTTCTTTAGTTGTTAAAATTCTATCGGATAAAGCTTGTCCTAAACTTTCTTTCCAGTATTCAAAATTTTTCATATTTATTTTTTATTTCGCGCAAAAAGATTTAAACAGAAGTTTTTATTCTCCAAATTATAATTCCTAATATAATTATTGTTGTTATTACTGTGTAGACAAAAGTCTTGTTTGCTTTTTTCTTCTCTAATTCTGTCATCAATAATAGTAGTTTAGAATTTTAATGGAGTCCGTCTCTTTTTCTCCTTTATACATATACTCATAAGTTACAGTTCCAAAGAAACAAGATTCGTATTTTTCAGTTGATCTTTTAAATATTCTTTCACCTTCTTTTCCGTACCACTCATCTATTTTTGAAAATAGTCCTTCTAGTGTTTCGTCGGCGAATTCTGGACTTGTGTCGTCTGACCAGTGTGCCAAATATACTTGTTTCATAATTAATTTTTTGTAAAGTTAATCATATTTTCCGCAAAAACAAATAAAACAGCAATTATTTATTAAACTTTTTTAAAATCCTGCTGACATTCGCCTCCATACCACTACCATCTAATTCAAAAGCCATTAACATCTGAGCCATAAATATCTTATTGGGTATATTTCTCACAGCAAAGCTTTTTATTGCATATTCATAATTATCCTGAACTGACATCAAAGTCTCAGCATCTAAATTGAAGGCCTTATTGAAATCATCTACAGTGTCTTTTTCTAATTCTATTATAAGCGATTTAATGAGATTTACTTTTTTGTGCCGGAATAAAGACGTTCGTTTAAATGCTTCCAGGTTTTCTATAAGGAGCTGTTGTTGAATTATTATATCTAGGCTTAATATGGTGTTTTTATCCATGTATTATTATTTCTTCCATTGTATTTAATTTTGAAGCTACTACTATACAGCCTGTTTCCTCAAATTCTTTTATTGCTTTTCCAACAGCCCCTCTTGGTATATTCAACATTCTGCTTACTTTGTTTACCCCGCCGAACTTCAAATAAAACTCTATAATAGCTATCTTCCTAACATGATTTTCAGTTTTTTTAGCTTCTGGAAAGATAACAGGTTTATAATTTATAAGTTCTTTTATCTGTTTTTTACTAAAGGTTATGTTAACCCCTTTAAACTTTCCTTCTAATCTTAAAACATGTGCTCGGCGGTATAAAGCAGAAACGGGGATGTTATATTTAACTGAAATTTCTTTGTACGTCATTTGGATGTTCTTTTTCTAATGTACTCTCCAATGCATATGCATAACGATATTTACTATCTTTATATTTCTCTGCTATTGTGTGCTCCTCTTTTCCGAACTTCCTAAAGCTGTATGGTGGATTAAACTCCATAGCAATTAATAATGTTGTAGGCGTGTATCCACAGACAAAACCAAAGACTCCTCCATAAGTTACCTTCTTGTCTGCCCATTTATCATATAGTATTTTCATTTTGGCTTGTATTAATTAAACTGCATGAACTCTTTGTTCAAACGTTCTAAAAGTTCTGTATTATAATCCACTTTTGCAATCAATTCCTCTAAAGTTTTTGATTCGTTTTGTGTGGTATCTACAAAGTGTTTTAAGGCACTGCCTACACGTGGATAATAGTAAGGTTCAGTGTATAGAAATTCTTCCTGCTCTTCTGTCTTTTTATTTTTTCTTTCGCGAATTTCTGAGAAAATTAAAATAACGCCATTATCTGAATCCGGCTCTAAGTGCCACTCGTTGTTTAACTCTATCTTACTACTTTTGCTGAATATATTGTTCATATTATTTATTTTTATAAGTATCCAAAAGCAATTGCTGCTGTTTCACCAATGTCACATAAATTACCATTGTCTTCATCAAAGTCACAGTCATTCTCTGCATCATAAGTCGGCTCATCATAATATTTACCAATCTCCTCATCAAGTGCATTCCACTTATCTGTTATTCTCTGTAAGTAATTTAATTTCTCTATTACTTCTGTTGTAGTTAATACTACTCCGTCTTTAAGCACGAGTGCCCCATCTTGTGTGTACATGTTTATTGTTGTTTTAAGTTTATTTTCCGGCGAAAAAGAAGTAACATACAGAGACTATTATAAGAAAAACAATAATGAAACCTACAAAACTGAAATCATCATCTCCATCTCCGCCTGTAGGGTTAGAAGTAATTTCGTAATAGTAAATAGGGTCATTTTCTTTTAACCACCTCATGTAATTTTCTTTACAGTCATTTGGATTATGTTCATCTAATTCTTGCATAACTATTCTGTATAAGTTAATTTAATTCCAGTAAAAATTTCTGTATACCAAGCATCATGCGGATCTCCTCCTGGTTCTGCATGTGTTTCAGTTATTTCTCTGATTTCAACTTCTTTTGCGGAAATTCCAAGCTTTTCGGATAATATCTCTTTTAAGTCATCTATAGTGAATACAGCTTCTACTGTTATTGTTGTTTTGATTTCCATTTTTCGCGCAATAAAATTAATAAATAAAAAATAGTAGCTTACCTACCAGCACAAGTCCTACGTTCTTACTTGATTACGAGTGAACCTGTAGTGCCACCAAATCCGCCGTTTTATTTTCTTCCTTTCGGCTTGGAATTCTTATTTCAAATTAACTAAAGTTCCATTTGCTCCCCCAACAACTGTATTTGAAAGTTTTCCATCCCAACGTTGAGCTTTCATGTACTCAATATAAATAGGAGATAGTTTCTTTTGTTTAATCTCTAAAGATAATGCTTCCGCCGAGGCTTTAATTACAACTGTTGCTGAATCTCCTTTTGCTATTGCTATCTTTCTTTGTGCATCTGCTGTTGCTGCCTTAGCTTGTGACTCAGAGGTAATTGCATCTTGAACGGCTTTTGCTTTGGCATTAATTGAACTTACAATAGATCCAGGCGGTTGAATATTTGTTTTCAACTGAGAAATAAAAAACCATTTACCAACTCTTTTATTGGCTTCAACTACAATAGCCGCTTCAAACTGCTGACGGTTGTTAAAAATATCATCTATTACAAACCTATTAGCTACATCATTAACTGCTCCTAGAATTGCTGTTTGTAACCATCCTTGTTCAATTGCTTCTAGACCACCTCTTTTAAATGTTGACCTTAGATTGGTAAACATATCCGCAGCGGCATGTTCTTTTACAGAATAATTAAATGTTGGATGAATATCGCAGGGAAAACCTCCCTTAGCAATAATAGTAGATTTAGGGTAAACAATGTTTCTTTGGTCTAAAGCAACTTCATGTAATTCCTGCGTATAAGAATTAAATAAAACTAATCCTGATACTTCTTTAATAGCCGAAGCTCCACGAGTATCTCCAATTAGATTAACGGCTAATCCTTTGTAACCCGCTTCCACTTTCTTTAAAGAATAAGGTTGTAATAAAATAAGTAGAAGAAATACCACTGCTGCAACTACAGGTTTGTAGTGGAATTTTAGATTTCCATCTGGAAGAGTCTCTATTAAAGTTAATTTTTTCTGAGCAAATAAAGCTCCAAATACTACTACGAAAATAATTAGTAAAATTGTTGTTACCATGTCTAATTTTTATGTTTATAATTTATTACTGCAAACCTACAACCTTTATTTCACTTACGCAAGGAAAATCCAAAAAATTTCGCCGGAAAAAGAAAATTAATCAGGAATCTCCATCCACCTCACAACATCACCAAGCTCATACTCATCATTACTAGTATACCAATCATTAAAATCTGATCCATCTATAAATCCTGAATACAAAACAGCTACATAATAATCATTGTGCTCATCTTGGACTAATACTTCATCGCTTTTCTTTCCGTCCCAATACCCTTCTTTATATGTTATTGGGAGTTCTTTGTCTGTATATTTCCACATGTTATTTTGCGAAGTATTTATTGTAAACCGTTACATATTCACTAATTTCTTCTACTACTCTTGTAACTTTATCCAAAGCGTATTTCACTCTTTCCTCGGTATATTGTAAGGGTATATAAAATTGCTCTGTTGATAAGTTCAAAGGCGGTTTGATATGTGATCCAGTTCTTCGACAAAACCACACACCCATTTCATTAATTGTATAACCTTCTAAAACCAAGGCATAACAGTATAATAACAATTGTATGTAACTTTCCTTAGTATATTCAGCCTCTTTTTTAGCTCCCCCTGTCTTTATATCTTTCGAATTACATACGTTATCACCTAGATCTTCAAAAATATCTATAAAACCAATGACAACGAATTCTCCCATATCAATAAGGATCATCCTTTCATAAACAGTATTTTCACGTCTAGGAATTAGACTTATATTTTCCCCACCCGTAAATCCATGAGCATTAGGCTGTACTTCATTCAATTCTACTGTAGTTCCTACCCAAGAACCAAAATTTGCATATACAGATTCTGGTAACTTAATACCTGCTAATTTCTGTTTAATAAAATCTGTTCTGTAATCTTCCCAAGAGGAGACAGTAGAATAACTGATATAAAATTTACCTAAATGTGGTTCAATTAATTTTTCATTGCCTTCATAGAACCAATTGTCCTTACTTAATTTCGAGGGTAAATTTATTTTTACTTTTGTCATTTATATTGTTGCTAAAAATGTGTCTACTTCTTTTGTTTTTTTCTCTATTGTGGCTTTTGAATCTTGCTGATTATTGATGAAGTCATTTAAAATGTATACTCCTAAAATCATTTCTCTAACAATCTCTCTATCACGTTTAGTTAATTTCTTCTTTTTCAACTGCTCTTCTAAGCCTGCTCTTATTTCCAAAGTCATTGCTTGTGATTTGTATAACTCTTGTAAAAAATTAACTGGTTTTACTGGCTCTACATCTTTAACTTTCTGTTCTACTAAGAGAGTCTTTAAAGGTGTTAACTCGAAAAGTTTTCTATGTGTTTGTGACAGCACCTCTATCTTTTTTATCGCCGAAATCTTCAAAGCCTCAAAATTCTCAGAATTATAGTAAGTAAACTCGTCTTCATAGGGAATTATTCCCTCTTTATCTATATTTAGAATACTTGCAATTTCTTCTAATGAAAAAGAATAACGCCCTGCCCCCTTATAATATTGTTTCAGATCAAATCCAGACAAATTCCAACTTTTTAAACCCTTGTACTTTAAGTCTGGGTGTGGAGGATTCAAATGACTGTTAGCATCTAATCTCACTCCAATATAAGGTAATACAATTTCGGCATCAAAATGGACTAGGTTATATTCTTGAAACTGTGTTTTAACCAGATTAACAAAATTCTGTAGTAAATCCACTTCTGTTCCTATAATATATTTAACTCTGAGTTCACCATTGTGCTCAAAACCAATGATAATTGATGTTATAGCGGAAAAAAGAGGATTGCGCCATGCATTTAATCTAAACTTATCTTCTAATTCTTCATCCTCATACAATTCTCTCTGTTGATAATCCTTTTTGTATTTATTTTGAAACAATTGCAGCTCTTTGTCTGTAGGTACGACTGTTTGACTTGATTGGTAACTCCAATATAATACTTTTTTACTTTCCATAATTTATTCTTTTCCTAATAATTGTTTAATTTTAATTTTTGTTTCCGCAGGGAAGTCCTTACCGAGCATCCAGTTGGCAAATCCAGGATTATCAACTACTGAGAGGTTTACATCCTTTCCAAAGCCATACCTGATAATCCTATCTTTATCTACATACAGACTTCCGTTAAGATCAAATCTTCTTTGCTCTCCTTGTAAATATTCGTCTATATCTTTTATAGTTTCAATTGGTGTTTCAGATTGTTGAATTAACACAGGTAATAAAATATCCGCAATTTCCTTTGTGGCTTTTATATCAAAGACAGCACCATGCGCTCCCTCTAATTCTTTTCCTGTCAGTCTTTTATAAACATCCGATAAAGTATTAGGAAATAGTTTTCTATATAATTTTAAAATATCATATAAATTAGGATTCCACGTAATTCCTTCCAAACCTGCACGCTCGAATTCTGCTGATAAAAGTGGTACATCATATTTATCTGAATTGAATCCCGCTAGATCACACCCACCAAACCATTTTCTAATAGCTTGGGCGTATTGTTTAAATACAGGTAAATCTTTCACCATGTCATCTGTTATTCCATGAACTTCCGAAGCTTCAACAGGAATTGGTATTTCTGGATTTACCAAAATTGTTTTTTCCTCTTGTGTGCCATCAGGATTATACTTTATACATGCTAATTCAATGATTCTTGCTGTCTGTGTTTCTACAGACGTGCTTTCAATATCAAAAAATATAATAGGTTTTTCTAATTTCATAATCTCCACTTTATTTTAACTTGTTCTTGAATTCTTAAACACGTCTGGGTATAACTCCAGAGCCTCTTTTAAATCGTTTTCATTTTTCCACAGAAGGCGAGCAGGAACGAAGGAATGACACGAGGTAAAAGAACACAGAGAACAAACGGAACTCGTCCATATAGAACCAAGTATAATATTTTCTTTCATTCGTGTTTTTAAAGTTTGGAATCCACCCTTTATTGTAAAATGCAGCCAACATAGCTTCTTGTTCATAATATTTTACATGTAAAGGGATATTTTTATAGAGTTCATCAAAATCCTTTTCTGTGGTTTTATGGTACTCGAGTACTTTTTGGAAGCTATTATAAACCTCTCTAAATACAATTCTATCGAAAGTAGATCTTTCTTTATCTATTTCAAATCCTTTTGGAACTTCAATTTTCAATTCTTGTGTTTTCATTTTCGTATTTATTTACTAAGTTTTTACTATTACAGTGGACTAACCAACTCTTATGATTTTTCTTTACTTTATTTTTAATATATTTTTTCTTAATTGACTTTCTTATCAGAGTATGTGTATGATAATGTTTATATCCCAAAAAATCAATGCTCCGTGCACTTACTGGAAAAACTTGATAATTTCCTTTTATTTCCAACTTTAGTTGTGTTCTCAGATAGTCTTGGATATTATAAAACCACTCCCATAATTGTTCTTTATTATCTGAAAGTAAAACCATATCATCACAATATTTGAAATAATATTTTACTTTTAAAACCTCCTTAATCCAATGATCAAAATATGTCAGATAGAAATTTCCAAAAAATTGACTTGTGAAATTACCTAATGGAACTCCACTGTGAGAATCTATAATATCGTCTAATAAATATAGCAAATCATTATCTTTAAACTTTCGCCGTAACATTCCTTTTAATATCTCATTATCTATGTTAGGGAAAAATTTCTTAATGTCTAGTTTAAGGCAGTATTTTGTCCCCTCTGTGTCTTTCAATACCTTTCTTAATTTATAAGAAGCTTGGTGCACACCTCTTCCCTTCACACAACTATATGTATCAGCGGTAAAAACAGATACAAAAATAGGCTCTAAAATATTTAGTATGGCGTGGTGTACAATTCGATCAGGATAGTAAGGCAATTGTGATATTGTTCTTTCTTTTCCATCGGATATTGTAAATACATTATATCTAGACGTTGTAAATTTTTTATCACTTAAAGTTTTGTGTAAATTTAAAATATTATCTTCTTCATTCTGTAAATGTTTTATTACTCCGTATTGTTTTAATTTCCCTCTTCTTGCTTTCTTATCTGCTGACTGTAAGTTTTCAATGTTGATTATTTGCTGGTATAAATTATTGTGTCTTTTCATGCTCTGTGTATATAAACTCACTTTCAATTACTTTACTAACGAGTCTTTAAGGCTTTTATTTATTTTTTACCGAGAGGTAAAGTGTTTTTACTTATTTTAAAATCTACAGATGTGAGTAGGAACGTTGGAATTATTCGAGTTATAGTTCACATTGTTCAAACGGAAGGGGTAAAAACACTTGTTTTAATTCATATAATCTTTCCAAATATCTTTAAACTGAGATGCTGAGTAATTTCCTAATTCGGAAGATTTGACACAGAGGCGAGAAGGAACGCAGGAACAATCCGAGTAATAGTTCACAGCGCCCAAACGGAAATTCTTACCTAAATACCACCAAGGAAAATACTTATATTCGCTGTGATTATCCCAATCAAGTTCAATCCCATTATTTAGAGCCTTAGAAATAACTACAAGTTCTTGGCAAGCTACTACTTTTCTTTCTAAATTTGGTGTGTTTTTTAACAGCCTTAATTGAAGAACTTCATTATCTATCTCTCCCAACTGTTTACATGCATCCTCAACTGTCTTTATATCCTCCCAAGTGTCACGTACATCAAAAATCTCTTTAACAATGGGTAACTGCTCCGCTGTACAAGCTGTAATCATCTCGTTAATTTGTTTTTCTGTGAATTTTATTTCCGCGGAAAATGGATCTTCTGAGCCGAAAGCTTTTATTTTCTTCTTCCAAGAATCACAGGCAATATCGTGTATCTGTTTTAACTCTTCTCTGGTTATACTATTTTTCATAATTATTTATTTAAAATCATTTCTTTAATATCCTGAACATGCTTACTTCCCCATTTTTGCAGAGCGTATCTAGCTTTGGCTTCAATAATTGAAATCAATGGAACAATTTTATAAGTAAAGCCTTTATACTCCAATAGTTCGTATTTCTGGTTAGGATCGATTCTTACATCAGCTTTAACGCCGTCAATATAGATGCTTTCATTATAGTCCGAACTTGAAAATCTATCTTCACCGCTTTCAATATCTAATCCATCAGCCTTAAGAATTTGGTAAAACGGTAGAATAAAATCATAATCCGCTTCTCCGTCTCTGAATCTTTCAAGTCTCACACCTTGTAAATATAAACTGATACTGCCACCTACTATAAGATTAGGATTGCTTTCCTGAAGAGTTTTTACAGTTGATAAGTGCATAGCTTCGTCTAGTCTTTCAGATTCTTTGGCTTTTCTAATCTCTTTTAATTCTTTTTCGCCGATTTCTTCTAAAAATTTAATACATCTTGTGGTGTTTTTATGAGTGTCTTCTTTAAATTCACCTAAAATTTCTATTTTAAAAAATCTATTTGAACCATTATTACTGTAATGGTTAAACACTTCATCAAGCTCATTCCAATAACTTATAGCTTTACTTGAATCTAATTCTAACTTAGATTTGATTACGTTATATCCTTCTGGTAATTCTTGCGTTTCTCCCTTATCGTCAATGTAGTAAGTTTTACCTATTTCAAACTGCACTTTATTGAGCTGCATGTTATTATCTGTTCCTTTAAATCCTAATTTCATATAATAATGTATTTAATGTTTTCTTCTGTTTCTTTTACTTCTCCCTGCTCCAGAATCTGTTGTGCTGTTTCTGGATGTATTTCGTGGATTAACGCAATTGTTACGCCCATATATATGACCTTCATAAGTTTGTTTTTGAATCTCTTTCCCGCAAATGTAAGTTATATATTTTAATCTCGCAATAGTTTTTGTAAAAATATTAAAAATTTCCATATTCAACCTGAAAAACTTTCAATCCGAGTGCCCTAGCTCTTCTACAAACGGAATTTCTATCGTCTATTAAGGTAAGAATGTAGTTATTTTTCGCTATTTCTTCCCACAATTCCATTTTTACTATATCATCTGACCTAAAATCTCCTGATTTTCTCATATATAAGGTTATTTCAACATCTTCAAGATCTAATTCTAGATTATCTCTTAACCATTTTTCTGTTTCTTCTCTACAACCCTCATCTCGACCCGAACAGAAAATTAATTCTGGCTGGTCTAAAGTCATATACAAATGTGCAAAAAGCTCTGCTACAGGAAAATCCAGTTTATCTTCTGAGACTTTTTTCCAGTCAAAAGGGCTTCTATTTCCCATATGTGCGAGTGTCCCATCAATGTCAAAAACGTAGCAAGCTGGTTTTTCTATGTCATTCTCAAATACAATAGGTTCAAAATCTTTTACAGGAATACCTTGTCTTTGCAGTTCCATATATTGATTGTGCTGTCTTTTTATTACTTCTGCTCCAACACTTCTGTTTCTTTTTGAATCTCTTTCTATTGCTTTTTCCGGCGAAATATCAAAATATTTGTAGCTTATTGGCACATTCCAATACTGAAACCTATCAAGGAACTCTTTCTTAAGGTGTGTGGCATCCACTAATACAGTTTTATTTTCTGCTAATCCTTCGTGAATTAAAACATCTTCATACTTTGTTACCTGTTTTTCTAACTTAGAGATGTCTGGTCTGGAATAGTATTCTTTAATTGACTCTTCTGAGAAAGAAAACATCAATTCTCTGATTTTGTCCCGATTTACTACCAATACCCCTGTTGGATTTGCTCTCCATTGTTCGTGTGCATACGTCGATTTACCGCTGCCGGATATTCCCACTAAAACTTCTATCTTTTTACTCATAATGAAATTGTCTTGTGTTATTTGCTTGAAGCATTATATTTAATAAATCATCATCTGTTTCTTGGATATAATAATTCTCCAATAAGTGATTCTGATACATGTCGGAGGCTTTTTGTCTTAGATAACCTTCCATTTCTATGCAATACTTTTTATCCTTTAAATTCAAAGCTATTTTCTGTATTTCTTCTTTTTTCGGCAAAATATTATCAATCAAACACTCCGCAATATAAAGGCTTCTATTAGCGTGAAATAATTTGTTTTTATTGTTATGTAGTTTTAAATCCCGTTTTGCAACTCCGCAATATGCTCGAATGAGCTTAAAAGTTCTGCATGTCTTCAAAACTTGCTCTCCAATCCTCTCATTTCCCCCAGTAAACAGTAAAATATCAGAATGAATTGTACCATCACCACTCTTTAAATTAGCCCAAAACTGTTCTTCTGAAACCCAAATATATTGAGAGTTGTTTTCTAAGTCATCATATTGAAAACTATGAATACTCGGTAAGCCGTTGACCTTTTCTTTAAAAACACTATCGTAATTATATACTCTCATATAATCATAGTCACTGTCTTCCTTGTTTGTACCGAAAAGCCTTGATCCAAATTCATATTCAATGTATCTGGATTTATTAAGCCGTTCGTGTTGTTCTTTTGTTATTTTTATGTTCATATCAATAATTTTAGTTCCTCTAATAAGTCAGTGTTAAAACAGTTGTGTTTTTCAAGAATTTCTTTTATACTTCTTAACTTTTCTGTTTGTTTTTCTATCGGGTTTAGCTTTTTAAACTCCGTGGCCTTACTATTAAACAAAGTCCTATACTTATCATTTATTTTATCCCACAATTCTTGCCTGTCATGATAAGCTGATAATTTATATAAGTCTCTTAGCAGCCAATTCATATTTGAATAATCAAGTATCTTACCTTCTCTCATAATTTGAATTGCAAAATCTAATATCCTAATAGAATGAAATATAGATTTAAGTGCAATATCTAAGTCATAATCTCCGATAACAATAAGTTTCTTTTTTCCTTTAACCCAACTATTTGATGTTAACATTGATATATTTCGTCTAAAGGATTCTTTATTTATATCAACTGTTGGGAATTCCCACTTATAAACTTCAAAGGTACTCTTATCTGCAAAATAAACTTCTAAACAAGCAATATCTCCGTTTTTAACAGCCGTTATAAAAGATTCTTTAGTAAAACAGTGAATATTTACATCTTCTATTTTTTCTAGTTCGTCTTGTATCACAATATAATCATGATCAGATTTTTCTGAATGGCTTCCGTACAGTCTACTACCAAATAAGCATTTGTTTAAAATCATAATCTTTCAAATTTAGGTTTAATAGCCTTCCAAATTACTTGGGAATAGTCTTTATCATTATACATATTGAATAAAATTCCTGACAAAGAGTACTTTAAAGCATCTAAAGCAAACTGTTTTTTATCTGTTGTATTAATTATTTTAAATACATATTTATATTGGGCTTCTATTAAAAGATACTCTGACCACAACTTTTCAACAAATTCATCGACTTTATTATAAAATTCATCTGGAACTCCTTCTAAAATACTCATGATATCATCACCGTTCTTTAAACATTCCCAAACAGAGGTTGTAGATACAGCTGTCATAATTCTGTGCAATCTCAAATACTCGTCACCTTTTATTTTACATCTTTCTCCATTATAAAACCTTACAACATATCCTTCTTCTGTTTCTTTTATTTCTTTGTTTAATTCTTTTAGTGGCGTTTTTGAATCAAAATTTTTTACTTTGTTAGGAAAATGAACCTCTTCTAAACTTTTTTCCACACCGGACTCAGTTTCAAATACTCCTGTTAAAATAACTCCTTCAAACTCCCCATAATCACATACAATTCTGTTGTTTTTATAGATTATCTCAAAACAATATGTATACTCTTTACTGAATTCACTGTAATCAGAAATAGCTTCTAAAAATTCTCTACCTTTAAGAGCTTGATCAGATGTAAATGAACCGCGGGAAGCAAAAACCCAAGAATCATCATAATAGAATAAAATACCTAATGAACCATCAAGCTTCTCGTAAATATCATATTTATCACATATATTAGTCTTACCCTCTGATAGATTAAAAAACTTCTTGAAAGGCTTAGCTACTACATTTCCTTTATCATCTGTTACAAGTCCTCTGCACATCATTATGATATCGTTCCACAAGCTTTCATATTGAACTTTATCTGAATAGTTCCATATAAGTAATGGGAGTGTTGGGTGCTTCTGTTTGAAAACTAAACCTTTTTTTTCGTATTTTAACAGTATGTCTAACATAATCTAAAATAAATCACCGCCATTTAACAAATCCCCTATAATTCCGCCTTCTAAAGAACCGCCAAGAAGTCCTCCTAATAAAGCTGAATCTGTTGCATATCCTATAACTCCCGACAAAAGTAAATCTGTTGTATTGTCTTTACTGCTTTCTGAAACTTCTACTTTTACATAATCTAATTGATCTGAGTAAGATAGTGCCTTATAAGTTTCTTTTCTTAGCATTACACCTGTATTTTTATTTTGATATACTTTCATAAGCTTGTCCGTATTTAATTAATGTTTTTAAAAAATTTATTCCTTCTTCCTTTGTGTTGTACTGCCAATAACAATCATTGAGAATTAGATCATACTGCTCTTTTGTCAATAAACCTTTTTCTAAGCAGTCTGTTAATGCATTACCTATGTATTGTTCATCTGTGCTTTCGTATTCTGCTAAGAGAATTTTGTATAGTTTTTTCATTATATTTTTACCAGCTCACTTTTACAACATAATCTCCTTCTTCAATAAATCCATCCTCATATAATACCTGAAATATGTGACTTATTGAGTGATTGCCATATTCACCATTTCTTATGTCTTCTGCCTCTGTACCAAAAAACACTGTCATATTTGGAGCTTTGAAATCATAAGATGAATAGTTATTAGCCTCGTGTTGTGCTACGAATTCTAAATCTCCTCCGTATTTCGATTGTACAAAGTCATCAAAATCAAAACTATCAATTGTAAATATTGTTTGTTTTTTAAAAATGCTACTCGTTTTCATAATTACAGTTTGATTGATTAAATATCTCCTTGAAAATCGGCAGGATTAATGCCTTGTTGTTCTAAAATTTCGAAACCAGTAATAGTATCTTTTACTTTATCCCAATACCTAGTCGTTGAATTCCAAGTGTATTCCTTGCTTTTATCGCCGGAAGAATAAAAATCTAAAGCTCTTAATGCTCCGTTACCTATTCCTGCGTTATTCATTGCCGATGCAATATCTATTCCTGTTACTATTTGTGTATCTCCTGTAAGCCAGAAGAGTGTGAAGTTTAGTGTGTTCATGTTATAGTTTATATATTTTAATTGCTCTTAGAAACACTTGTATTGATTTATCTGTTTCTGTTAGTTTTACTCTGTTTTCTTTTTGTATCTGGATGTGTTTTGAAAGATTTTCCTCTGTTTTTAATCTTTTTTCCGGCGAATTCTGCTTGTATTGAGAAATTGAATCTTTTATTAGCTGTTTCTGAATCATATTATTTACAATTTTCACAACAAGTTTTACCATTTTCCCAATAAAGTTCGCTACTTCTAACTATCTCTCCACAATTTGAGCACATTTCAACGTTCTTCCCTGCTTCATAATCAGTGTAGTCATACTTATAATCGTCTGCAAAATGTCCCATAATTATCCTCTTATTATTTCTATAATGTCTGTTTCTGAATTCGATGCTCTTAAAGTCTTCCCTGCGTGGGTACGACTTCCAACTTTAGTTTTTGCTTCATCGTACCAAACTAAATGGTCGAAGTAATCTGATTCTGGCAGAGGTTCTTTGTAATACATTATTGAACCATCTCTGGCGATAAGTTTATCGTTTTTTACACAACTTCTAAGGTCTACTGAGTCGGGTGATTCTACCCACTCTAAATCAAATACTTTTCTTGTGTATTCATCTATATTAAATTCTTCTTTCATGATACTATAGTTTTAATTAAAAAATCTCGATAAGGTTTATTTGTCTCCCCTAGTATATACCAAAGTTTCTCATTTAATGTAAGGAAAGGGTATTTGTTTAGAAGCAGTTTGTATTTTTTCTTCTTTTTCCGCGGAATTCTAGTATAATTGTAAAACGGACTAAGCTGTTTTGGTGCTATGAAATTATCCATTACTTTTGATATCCTCTATAATTAAACAGCCTGAACAAATGTCTGTGATAGATTTCCAATAATCAGATAAACTCCCTGACCCTGTTGAAACTCTTTTTCTCTCGCCTTCTGGAAACTCGATATTAAATGTCCAAAATTGAGCAGGAGCACCTTCAACCCAAATTTCAATTTTACAGCCAAAAAATAATATTTCCCCTACTCTTATTGAAGTCCAATTAGGTATATCTTTAAACTTATTTAATCCTAGTTCTATGAACAATTCTTGATCTCCGTAATATGTGCTGAATGTCGTCATATTTTTTAGTTTTTATCTTTTTAGCGGCAAAAGTAGAAACGATCACACCTCCGTTATTATTTCGGGAGCACCATGTTTTGCCATTGTTATTACCTGCCGTATCCAAAAGCCACACTAATTGTCTGTGGGTTAAATTTGAATGTTGTCGTTATAAAATTCTTCTTTATTTTGATAAAATACTTTAGTCCTGCGTCTATGTGTGTTACCCTTGCTTCTGAAACTTTACTGTTGTTTATGAAAGTTAAGTTTTGATAGTTTGTTACTCCTGATAGTAAATACAGTTGTTTTAACCAGCATGTTTTACAGATGCTTACTCCAAAGTTTAAACTTACTGCTCTTGTTTCTGTTTTTAAAGTTTTTTCTCCGCCGAAATTTAAATTTTCTGTTTCACAATTACAATCCGCTGTTATGGGAGTATCTGTTTTATAAATCCTATTTCCTGACATATAATTAGAATGCTCCGCCCCCAATAATAAATCATTTAAATATTCTCTATTCTGATCAGTTTTTATAATGAAATTTAAACCAATCAAATAACCTGTGTTTTTATCCTCACTCAATACAGAGCCGGTATAAAGCTCATAATTCTGGCTGTATACCGATCCTGTAATAAGAAGAGCTAATAAAAGCTTTTTCATTAGTTGCAATTAGGATAATTAGGGCAGTTCTCTTCAACCCAATTCTGGAAAGAAAATACTAATTTGTTTTCACTTGTGTATGGACTCGGTGCTTTGTCTTTACTTACTGTATAAATACATGAAATAGAAGTAGAAGCTTTAATCAATTGCTCTACTGTATAAATAGTGTGAAGATTGTTATTGTTATTAGGATATGGCGTTACATCAACTGTGTAAACCACTTTATTTCCCGCAACTGATAACTCATTACTCCACTCGAAAGAAGCTAAACCACTGCCGTTGATTTTTGGGCCGCTATTTGTCGCTAATAATGTTCCTGTAGAATTATAAATCTTAGCTGTAATTGTTGCAGCATAGTTGTTTTTAAAACCGGAATCACTATCTAATTGAAATACAGTCAGCAATCTGCCGTAAACTGTAGTCATATTAATACTTACAACATTATTTGTCTGTAAAATATCCTGTGTTTTATTTCCTGTATACAAGACATAAGGAATATGCGTTTTTAACGACGTTAGTCTGTCTTCTGCTGAGCCACTGGCTGTAACTAATTCAAAATATTTAACCGCAGTTGTTTCTGTTGAAGCCGTAAAAGTGTTATTACCTACCGCCACATCTGTTAAAATAAAGTTTTCGTCTGCTCCGGCTGTGTTGTTTGCTACAATATTCCACTGATCTTCTTTTGCATAAGCAGGTGTACTGTTATAAACAGCTTTAACTTTGATTACACTAACTGAGGCTGGAATATCACCGCGTTTAATTGACTTCCCTGTTTCATTTGTTGGCTGCTTAACTAAGAGTGCAACGTTTGTTTTTTGAATTGGTAATTGTGTTGTCTCTGTCTCATCTGTTGAGCAAGACGCTAATAATAAAATAATCCCCAATGCCAGTACTAATCTGTTTGTTTTCATGTTCTTGTTTTTAATTGTTTTGCGCAAATTTACGACTTTATTTTTAATTTCCTAATATTTCCGTTAAATTATTTTCTATAAAGAATTTTCTTAGTCCGCTTTGTTGAGATAGGCTGTGTAAGACTCCTAATTTTAATATAGAGTCATTATCCTCATACGCTTTTTTAAATGCCTCCTGTAAGCCAAAACACCTGTTAAATGCGTTTTCTATTTGTTCCTTTTCAAATTCGTTCATAATCAAATGTTTTTTACAATGAATAGTCTTAGTTCTTTAATTGCTTGATTTAACAATTTTGGTGCGTCATAAACTCCTAGAAAACTCTGTTGTGCCATTTCTATAGGAACTAGCTCATAAGAGTTACAAAAACAACCGAGTCTAAAAAACCTGCTCTTTGATTCTGACATACAGTGCTCGTTTTCTGTACTTGTTAAGGGAATGCAAATTACATAAGTTGCTGTTACTTTTATGATTACACCAGGACGAGGTTTAACGCGACACTTCAAAAGTATGACGTCGCCTTTTTTAAAATACTCAGGGCATAACTTCATATTAGCTGTAGAGATACCCGTTATCATTTCTCTTACATATTTACCTAGATACTGAGAAGTAGGTACAATACTGTCTATTGTTTCTTGCTTTGTCATCTTTCTAATTGTTTAGCAGTTCTTGTCCAATTTCTTTTATTCTTTTTTGTTCCGCGAATTCAATCTCCATTTGTCTCAATTCAGAACATTTGTAGTGAAATTCCTGATCTATTGTATGTTTAAAGAGCGATAACATTTTTTCAGGAAGCTTAAAACTAATATCAAACTTAAAATCTCTTTTCTCTGAAAAAGAAGACCATCGAGGAATATAAAAATAAGAGATTGAAGCCTTTAAATCCTTATTTACTTTAACATGAAATTCATCTAAGTTTGTACCCCAATTACTCTCATTAGTGTAAGGATTATACTCCTTATCAAACTCATTTGCATATCTTATATCAGAAACTTTTATCTCTCCACTTATAATACCTTCCTTTATCGGTTTCACAATGTCTCTGAAAATCTCCCAGCTGTTTTGAGTACTGTAGACGCTTATCGAGCCTATTATTTTAAGTTTGTTTTTCATAATCTAATTTCTTATTGTGATCTCTTTTGCACCCAATAAAATCATATAATCAAGTGCCTCATTAATAGTCTTATGAATTCTATTATTTCCTTGGTCTGGTGCGGGAAAAAGACTTAAATACCTCCTTTTACCATCAAACTCAATAAAATACCTGTGAACATCATTGTAAATAGAATTTATTTCATCGTCCATAAGTAAATCAGCGTCTACACCGAAATGTTCTAAGGCTAATTCATTACGTTTTGTTAAGCCTATTGAGTTAAACCAATTTATTGCTTTTTTATTTTCCATCACCAGCCTTTTAAAAATTCTGTTGTTAAATCATCTTGTTCTTTACTAACCCAATTTAATAATTCAACTGAAATTACTTTTTCTTTTTTAATCGAGTCTACAAATTTTAATAAGCTTTCTTGGTCTGTATCTGTTGTGTAAATATCAAGATTGTGATAATCATCTTCTGTTTTTAGTTTTATTTTCGCGCGAAATAAATAATCATCAAATTGTTCTCTTGAATATTTTAGGTTTTTTATTGTTTTCATGATTTAATATTATGTTTTACATCTTCTTTTAACTGAATCTCTTTAAGCTCTAACAATCTTGCTAGTTTTAAAGCAGTTGTTTCTAGTTCTAAATCTATGTTTTCAAATTCTTCTTCGCTGTCTTGTAACAAAAAGAATTCGCACATATCTTCATGTGTTTCGTGTATTGCATGTGTATTAGTGTAGATTACTGTATTTATAAAATCCGTAAATGGTTTCTTGAAGGTATGTAATCTTTCTAATTCGTTTGTGACTGATTTAAAAATGTTATAGTCTTTCATTTCTTCAATTTCTTAAAAGCGGTTATTACTTGAACGGATTCTAAATCTCGTTTTAGTTTTTCATCCAGCTTTGTATTAAACTGTTCTGTTATCTCTTGTAGTAACAAAATACTTTCTTTTGTTGTTTTATCTACTAGTAATGCTTTAAGTATTCCTTTTATATTCTCCTGACGCTTTTTTGAAGCGTTCTCAACATCTTTTTTCCTTAGGTACACCTTAGACATCCTAATTAATTTAAAGTTGCTTATATCCATTGTTTTAAAGTTTTATTGATATTTTTCCTATGTCTTTTCCTGTCAAGATATAATAAGTATTTAGACCTCTTACATTTTTTGTGTATGAAATTCCCAATTTTTTCAAACGTGGCGCAAGCTCAGATGTCCCCACCCAGAGATTGACCGTCTTAATTGCTGTAGTTATTTTACTATCGTCATCTAAAAAGATAACTTCTTCATCATAGCTCATAATTCTTTACTTTTAAAAATTCATCGGCAAAATCAGGGCTGTAATAGCTTCCATTGCCTTTATACTCTACTCTTGTTTCTCTAGTTGTTTGTTTTGCAAGTCTGTAAGCAAATACACTTACTTCCTGCCAGTCTTTAAATATATGCTCTACTTTTGGCGAAGCATTCCAATCTAATGATGGTCTTTTTACTTGTAGTGTTACTGTGAACATAGTTTTTCTGTTTTTGCGCTTATCGTTTATTTTTTGTTTTCCGCAAATTTTTTATCAATGTAATCTTCAATATGAATTTGTGTGGCAAAGAAAAGCATTAATATTGCAAGTAATAACAAACCTATTCTAAATTCTATATCCTTTGTACATTAAAGCTGCTGCTGAATACCCTAGGAATTTAAAGTAATAAAAGTATTTCATTTTTTGTCTTTTTTAGATTTTGTAAATAATGCCTGTACATCTTCTGCCATTTCTGACAATCCGTACAATGTAAAATTTAGAGCGTCTTCTCTGTCACCTACCAAGACTGTTTTCATGTCTTTTACGCGGCGAATATAGTATAGTTTTGTTTCTTCGTCTTTCAGGTATTGATACCTGAAATTACTTTGTGATACTAATAGGTTTATATTTTCTGTGTCCATTTTTATTGTTTTTAAATGTTTTTTACAAATTTCGAGCAGGTTCTGAAATATCCTTCTCCTATTTTTACTACTATATCTTGCAAATAAGCGGTATCTAGTCCAAAACTTGGTATAATAATGTCTTCTATGTCAATTTCTTCTACATAGGCTTCAATATCTTTTAATCGTTCATGACTGCCTGTTAATACAGGGTATGCAAATACTATATAAACATCTTCGTGCTCTGTATCTTTTACAGATAATCCGCTTCCGTCTATTAGTTTTACTTTATTCCCTACTTTTATATCAGGATTTATAAATTTTCTTATTTTATAACTTTGTTTTTGCATGACTTTCTATTTTTGCGCGGAAAAAGATTTAAAAACAAACCTCTTACCAACTGATTATTAATTCAAATTTAAAGGCTTAAACCAAGCAAAGCCATATCCAACTATCAATTCACGGACTAATTGTCTTAGAGTGAATGCAAATACTATTTGAGAGCAATTAAGCTGACATTCATAATAGGATACTTTTGATGTCGTTGTTTTAGTTATTTTCATCTTTTTATTGCATTTATAAGCTCTTTTGCAGCTTTTTTGGTTGGGCAGTCAGTGTTTTTTGTTGCATCTATTAAAGTCATATCTGTAATTGTTTTATGATACTCTAAGCCTCTTACAGGTGTTGTGTATATTACAAGGTAATGCCCTGCTGATAAGAATTTAAATGTTAAGTTTTCCATTATTTAAGCTTTTATTGGTTCTACAAAATCATTAAATAACTTACTGGAAAGACTGCCTATTTTCTTTCTTGTTTTCGGCCAATAAATGTGATACATTTCGCGTACTTGCTCAGCATAGATTTCGTCTGTTTCTATTAGTAAAACTTTCTCTAATAATGAGAACGGTTTTGTTACTTTATATTTTTTCATTGTTTTAAAATAAATCGTTAATATCTTCTTCTATTGATTCTGTTACAACCATATTTAATAAGCTTGCTTTTAGTTCTAATGCGGGCAAACAAAGTAAATAAGTTTCTTCGTCGCAAAACACTGCAACTACTTCCGAGTGTTTATCTGATTCAAAATATACTTTTATCATTCTATTGGTTGTTATAATATTTTACAAATTCTATACAGGCGTTATAGACGGCTTGTTTTGTAGTTAGACCCGTATCTCTGTATCTTATTTCAATTAAAGATTTAGAATAATTTCCATGAATTATAATTTCTACCATATAAGACAGTATATTAAACTCTATGTCCTTAGTTTTCTTTATCTTATCAACTACCTCCATTAACCAATTCCAATCTGAATTGTATTTAGAATCTTCAATGTATAATTCATGGTTTGTAGATTTATTATATAAACTTGAATTTTCAGGATGCATTTTTTTGTATCCCATAAATTCAGCTAGTAATATATTGTTTTCTGTACTCATGATTCTTAAATTAAAGTTGTTTCTTCATAATCTGTAATAACAAAATCTAAACAATTTTTATCGTTTGGGTTTGCTATACACTCTTTAATATCTTCCTCACTTAATCCGTAATAAAAGATTAAATCGTCAAATGCTTCGTTTTTTTCTGAATCGCTAAACTCTTTTACAATATAGTCTTCAAAAATATCTTCTGTATCGTCTTTCCAATATCCTGAGATGCTAAAATATTTACTCATGTTTTTTAAATTAAAGTTGTTGTTCTCCGAACAGAAGCATTTCAATATCTTTATGTGTATATACTTTATTACAGTTTTCAATGGTTTTAAATCTGTCTTCAATTTCTTTTTGGCGCGAATTCTGGCCGCATAAAAAAGCTAAAAACATCAAAGAACCAACCGCTAAACATACCGTTAAGCTGATTGCAATAACATTATAAGTTGTTTTCATAAGTATTTTATTAATGGTTTAATAAACAAAGCAAGTTTTCTTAAATCTTCTTCGCTTAAAGTATAACGCTCTCCGTAATTCCATCTAAAATGGGCACGCGGTAAATTTCCTTTATGGCTGTATTTTTCATTACCGTTTTTGTTTGTCCATTCATATAACAAGCCCTCATCACTATTATAAGGGTTTGTTTTAAGTCTTTTTGTTCCGCGCGAAAAAGAATTTAACATATATAAAACATCCGTTAACCCATTAGCTTTGTATAACATATTTTCAACTTTATCTAGTAAGAAATATTGAATTTCTGTTATATTTAAAACTTCTGGAAATGTTGTACATTCTCTATAAGAACTATCTTCATTTTGAATCAATGGTTTACTGCCTTTTCTTAGATCATCGTATGTAATATTGTGCCCATTTTTAAGATAAACATAATTCCAATTTCTTAGACTTATATTTTTATCAACTTCCGTCGAAAATATTAAGAACAAATCACGCAGGAACTCTAATTTCAATTTATTAGGGTTTATTAATCCTCTGTACTTTTTCATAACTTACTAATTTATGTATGTTAAGACCTCCAATTCTTTTTCAGAAAATAAACTTGCCATTCCCTCATATTCTTTTACAACTCCTTTATATGTTCTTTCGGCTTGTCTGCTGTCTTGGTCATAACCAAAATTATCACAAAAATCCTCAAAAGTCCCAACCTCGTATTTTTCTAAACAGCTCAGCACGTCATATAAACTTGGTTCTTTCGGTTTATCTTGTAGTTGTTTATCTTTACTAAGTACTTTATTTTCTTCTAACTCTTTTAATTTTCTTTTTGCCGCATTTTGAATACATTGAATAAACATTCCATTTTCTTTGGATACTGTCACGTATAAACCTGCCGATCTTGCGTATTCTTTTGCAAACTTTTTATTAACAGCATCATTGTAATTTTTCGCCTGTTCTTCAAAAGATTGTTTAAGCTTATTTGCTTCAATCTCTATTACCTCATACTCTAAATTTTGAAGCTCTTCTAAAGATAATTTAAAGCTCTTACCTACAGAAATTTTATCAGATTTTAAACCTGCATAAAACTCTATTTTAGAATTGGGCTGTAATGTTTCAATTTCGCTTATATAATCACAACTATCAACAACACTAGAGCCAAATTCAAAACTGTATTTTTTATCACCTCTAACTAATTCACAGTTAAAAACGTTTCTCATTTGTTTATCTGTGTCCCACGGCATAGATTTAAATTCAACGTCTAATATATTTAACTTGAAATTAAATTTTCCTGCTAATAAGTCGCAGGCTTTGTCGTATTCGGAAGAGTCTACAAATTTTTCTACTTTATTTATAAGTGCTTTCATGTTTTAAAATTTTGATGTTAGTAATTCAATGCAATATAGTAAAAAATTCGCGGAAAAAAGAATAAGAGCAATTAAAACTGCTATTCCTATTTTAATAGATAAATCTTTCATAGTTAATACATTTTACCATTAGACAAAAACTCATAGTTTGCAGTAAGTGTTTCTTTTATACACTCGTCACTATTATGCCATTCAATTTCACTATAACCCATTGCTTCTAATTCTTTACACAAAGAAAGATAGTAATTTTCTATTTTTTCCCTTACTTTAGATACTACATTATTACAATTATCTGTATTGTAGTGGTTATAGTCTTCTAAATCTAAATTTACATCCCTTACACTTGAAAAAGCATAACGATCTGTAACTTTTATTGAAAAATCTAAATTATCTATCAATACTTGTATTTGTTTCTCTTTATTTTGCCCCATAATTTCGGCGAAAAAAGAAACTAAAACAGGATTTTCCAAACCACTGGAATTAAAACTCAATCCATCGCCTTGTGAGTAACTTAAACTATACTGCAATACAGGCTCTTTAAAACCTTTTTCTTTGATTATTTCTATACAATTTTCTGAAAACATATCTAAACTAATATGCTCATAGTTTTCATTTCTAAATCTTTCTATTGCATTTTCTTGTGCTTCTTTACTTAACTCATTAAAAGTATAAACTTTTGTTCTAATTGTTCTCATTGTTTGCACGCCTTTTTGTTATCAGGAAGCGTCTAAACTCTTTAATTGTTTTTATTGTCTTAAAATGGCTGTAAATAGCCTTGTTTGATGTTTTCTGTTCTTATTTGTTTTCGGGCAAAATAAAAACCCTAAATTTATTATTTTTAAAACTCCAAGATAATTCATTTCTAATAATACCGTCTTTAAAAGAAACGGTAAAATCTTCATTAAGTATATAAGTTGTAGAGTAATAAAATTCATTTAACATTCTTTCTGCTATTGCTTTTGAGCTTGCGGAAATTAATATTTTTGGTTTCATATCTTAATGTTTGTAAATAAGTTCGTGAGGTGTGAAAATATCTTGGTATTCTCTTAATCTTTCATAGCTTAATCCGTTTGTACATTCATTTTGAAATTCCAGCCAAACAGAAAGAAAACCTTTATCATTTATTGCTATTTCAAAAGCATCTAAATTATCGTAGTTGTTATTTAGTTTCATAATTACAATGTCTTGATTAATAAATTAACTTTTTAAGATATTCAAGATTATTCTTTGCTTTTCTTTGTTGTGTTAATCCTGCTTTATATCTTTTCCAATTATACCGACTTACAGAATTAATAAATGCTAAAATATCGGTCGTTCCTCTTACTGCTAAACGTCTGGAAATATCTGAACACTTGTTATTTGTTATAATAGCGTGATAAAAAGTCGATTTGTTTTTTATTCGTGCTCTTCTTTCATTTGTATACGCCATTCCTTTGGCAAGTCTTGAAGGCCTGTTTTCTATTTGTGGTTTTACACCCCAATATAATATCTGTTTTTTGCTTTTAGTTTTCATATTTATTTGAATTGCGACATTTAAAGTGTCGTTATGTCGTGATTAATTTTCGCGGGAATAAAAAAAATGAAAAAGAAAATTACATATCAGCCATAATAACATAACCAGTATATAATAAGTCAATTTCTTCACAAATATACTGTGTTACGGGACAATTTGTAGTACGTTCTTTTAGTTCTTTCAGTGCTTTTATAATTGCTTCACATCTTTTTAAATCTCTTTCATAACTGTAAGTAGTTGACTGTGTAACATCAAAGCTTAAGTTCTGTAGTAATAGACTTAATAAATCGTGATTCGGCCAAACAACTGTAAGAAAAGATAAAAAAGTTCTTGTTTTCTCTACTTGTTTTTTAAATGCGGATAACTGTTTTTGTGTTTTCATAATTATTATATTAAATTTGCCGGGAAAAAAGAATTAAAAGAAAGGATTATATAACCACAATAGTAAGACAATCACTAAAATAAACCCTATCAAATAACAATTGAGCCAAACCATTTACAGTTAAGCTTACTACACCGCTGTTATGGTCATAAGACGAGTAACTCCCCTCTATAACATTAACAGTTATTTCTGTATATAAATTATTTTCGTAGTATTGACATTCATTGTTTTTAATTAAGTCTAATACATTTACTTTTGGTATTTGGATTGCTTCCATTGTGTTAAAATTTGTTAAGTATTAAATATAGTGTTTATAGGTCGATAAATTCAAAAAAGACCAATCGGTCATAAAAAGAGTGCTTATAAAAGGAATGAAAAGGTATTGAGGGAATTGTCCTCACCTTTAAAGCCCTGTAAAAGTTTAAACTATTCTCAATAAAAAAGAAATTCCCTGAGAATTATGCGTATTGGCTCTAGGCGAGAATAAAAGAAAGTTGCGAATAATGCAATTTAAAGCTTTTTATACTCTTTTAGCTCAATTGAATTCCCCTCACAGTCGAAATAAATAGTATAACGTTTGTCACTGCAATAATTTTTCTTAACTAAGTAATGAGCTTTTGCGCTTTTGTTTGCGTTAATGATTAATTTTACATAGTATAGTGTTATGTAGTTATTAAACATTTGTATTCTGTATCCGTAATCTTTCTTAGTTACTTTTGTTACTCTAGTTCCTTGAGTGTTTATTGGTTCTACTGTTAATAGTTGATTGTAGTTCATAATATTTTTCTGTTTTTATTTCTTTTTTGCGCGAAATTTAGTCTAAACTATAATAAGTTTCTTCATCCATATCAATAAAATATGTAGTATGATTGTTGAAAGAAACTTTAAACTTTGATAAGCTATTATCTATAAAAGATAAGCTTCTTATTGAAATAGATAGAAAAGGTGTTTTTGTATCTATAAACTCTATTAACTGTATAATATTAAATGACTTCATTGTATTACTTTTTAAATTCTTTTAATTCCCTTTGTAAACAGTTTTCTTTTAGCTTGTGAGTAGTTTTAATTTTATACTTTTCATATGCTTGTCTTGGTGTTGTAACTGTTTTAAATGTTTTCAGTTCTTTTTTTACCGCCTCAAAAGCTTGGTATCTGTAAAAGTCTCCATAACCATATTGAAAAGGTAGTATTAATCTTTTTTCAGTTTGTTTGCCCGCATTTACAATTACTTCGCCTGCAAAATAACTGTTCCCGTTTACCTTGTCAAACCATTCTTTACAATGTACATCGATGGTTTTTATATTGTTTGCTTTCATTTTCTTTCTGTTTAGTTTTTGTTTGCGCGAATAATAGCTTTGATTCTTTTAATTTCAGCGGCCGTTTTATTTACTGTAAAATCATTTAATAACTCACTCAATACATTTAGAATATAATACTTAGTTGTATCGTCATTCTCTATAATAAAATCATAGCCATTCCAGTAGTTACGGTTAATTTCTTTGTAAGCATCAGTACATTTAATATTGATTGCCACGCCCGCATTAAAAACTGAGATATCAAAGAAAAGATAATCTTTTGAACTGTTAAACGCTCTTAATAGTTCTTTAATTGGGCTTGTCTGTAGTGTGTTTATTAGTGACATAATAATAAGTTTTAAATGAATATTTGTTTTAGTGCCGTTCCTAATCTCGCTTTAAGGTGCTAGTCATTAACTATCAAACGGCTTTGTTTTTCTTTTCCCGCATTTCGCCGACAAAAAAGAATAAAACAGACTTTTAAATTAAGTCTAATATAATAAATCCTTACTAAATAAGGAATGAAATAATCTATGTTACTGCTTTAGTCCTTTGTTTACCCTCGCAAAACTAATACGAGATAGTTTTAAAAGATAACTACTAACTTTTGTAAGAACGTGTTTCAAAGATGCGTTTAAATCTTTAATAGCTTTATTAGATACTATTAAACTATTTACATTTGCGAAGTGAATGCCTTTCGACCTTAACACTATTCTAAGAGCTTAACACGAACTTAGATGCTTGAATATTTTACTGCTTTAATTCTTATACAAATATATGTCGATATTTAATATAAAATACTGAAAATAAATTTTTTTATTTGAAATGTTTTTCGTATAACGTGCGTGTGCGTTCCTATATTAATCTGTTTTAGTTTTTATTTCGCGCGAAAAAAGAATAGTAGTCAATAAAACAAAACCGCAATTAAATCATAAATATAAAATCAATATAATACTAAGAATAAAAGAACAGAAAGAAAAGTTATAAAATAAAATATCTGTACAAATAAGTAATAGCTGGAAATAACATAATAACAAACATAGATAAAGACCAGATAAAAACTTCAAAAACTAGGATCGATTTTAAGCCCTTGTATGAAAAATGAAACGGTTTTGGATGTTGACCCTCGGGCTACCCCAGAAACGCCAGGATTTGATACGTCAATCCCAGTAGGTCTAAGTACAGAGGGACACGTAAACAATTTTTAAAATATGTACCATTCACAAAAATTTTTAGAAAATAAAAACCCTCACCAAAAATTGAAATCAAGTTCAAAGTTTAGGGAGGGGGTTCATTATAAATAGGGGTATTAATCTAAGGGGTGGGTATTCTTAACTAAGTAGTAATACTGGTTGATTGTCTCCCTCATATCCTTTATGTGTGTTCGCATGTATTCAGCTAGTATATAAGGAAAAGTTCCTTTGTCTTTTTTCCATTGATCTAACTGATATAGTTTGTCACTGATTCTATCTAAGTTATTGTGAGCATCATGCTGTAAGTTTATATTGGCTTTATCTCTGTTTAGAAGTATTTCTTCTATGTTGTAGAATAGTGCCAGTTCTACTTTATGTTCTGCATATCTTTCTATTACGTGGCTTAGTTCTTCAAAGTTATCGAAGTCTAATGTTTTCTCTATATCTGGATACTTTTCTGTTATGAATTCGTATAGTGTCATTTAATTTTCTGTTTTTAAGCTTTTTCGGCGGCTTTTCTCTTTCTTCTAAAGCCGGCTAGTATTAAATTGTAATCGTATCTGTAAAATAACCTGCTTCTAAATATTGTACATAAGACACAACTCATAAATAAATTAAATTTTTCCATATGTATGATCATAGTATTCATCTGATGATTTAAAATTTTGTTTTTCTCCAAAGCTGTATGCCATTTTTATCTCTGTTTCAATTTCTTTTTCGGCCGACTTCTGCCTGATAGAATAAAGAAGTTTCTTTTGTTTTTCTTACATATACTTTTTTCATAACTATTTTACTGTTACTGATTTTTTACCGTTCCAAATTCCAGTATCCAGTTCTTTAATAATCTCTTCGGCTTTATTAAAAACATTTTCTGCTTTTTCTACTGTGCCGTATACTCTAACAATTATTTTACCTTTTTTCATCTCTTTTCCAGATGATTTTAATTCCCATTTAAATACCCCGACTGAGAAGGTTTTATTCCACCCTGCTTCTGACAGAGAGTTATCTTTATCGTAATCATGTTTATCTGTAAATTGAATATCTTTTGTATTATACATATATTTATTTTTTGAAATATTCTGAAAATTCTACCACTCTTAATCCTGACTCCTTTTGATAATATACACTTCCGACAGATCCTATTGAATACTTAGTTTTCTTTTTTGCCCAGATTACAATTGCTGTTGGTTCTGTTTCCATAGGGGGCGACCAGTCAATGTATAATACTTCCTTACCTAAAAAGTTTTGAATTATGTCATACTCTTCTTTATTTTTTATTTGTATTGATAATCCTTTTTCTTTTTTCACATTAATTCCTTTAGGTGGTTCATACTCATCTATGTTTATTCCTGAGTCTGGTTTTACTTGGATGTTTCTTATGTGGTCGTTTCTTTTTAGTTTCATTGTTTTTCCGCCGATTCGAAATTATCCTTAAAATATTGCTCGGCAATCAACCACTGATCTAAATGGTTTTTAGGATTACGCCCAATCATGTCACCAATCTTAGGACTTCCATTGTCTAAATCAGCTTCACTTATAGAGACTAATTTATCATAATTATGCTCAATACAACCATAAGCTTTGAACTTTATTATATCTGATTCTGTAACTTCTCTTATTTCTGCTATTTGACTTCTTCTGTATTGTTTAAAATCTTCCATATTATTTTTGTGTTTTATTTGTTTTCCGCGAATTCCTCATCAAACAACTCACTGTCATCTCTATCGCACCAGCATCTTGAACAATACCACTCTCTTGAATAAGTATCTGCATCACATTCTGGGCAGTATTCTATGTTATCAATAGTGTTTACTTTGGTTATATCGTATTTCCAATGCGCGCAGATATCTTTTCTGTGAACGTCTCTTTCTCTTGGATATAAACTGCAAACAAATATAGTATCTTCGGAACTCCTGTCATTTTTATCTTCATAAAGAAATTTCCCATTATTATCATATACACTGAATGGTAGTTTTCTTTTTGCGTACTTACAAGAAGAACAGCTGACTTTTAATTCCATTTATTCCCCACAATAGTTATTCCTTTTTCATATCTTATAGTGATAAAAAGAGCTGCTGTATAACACCCGTACTTATCTCCTTCATCTGAGTAGCCTATCCATCCGTTATTTGTGTATCTTAGCCAATATTTTGTATTTGATTTACCTGTTGTGAAGATATCTCCGTCGTAAATATAAATTCCTTTTGAATCTTTTTCTCCCGTGCAGAATTCAATTACATATCTTTCTCCTGGTATATGAAACTCATCGTTTTCTGAATTATATAATCTGCCGTTTCTTGTAAGCATCCATCTATGGTCTGGTTCTTCACAGTATTCTTTTTGTTTTTTATCGTAGATTCTGTATTTCATCTGTTTCTTTTTAAATACCTTTTCCCGCTGAAAGCAGACTTAGGTTCATTGAGACACTTACCCGTTCCGGTAGAAAACAGATAATGCTCTTCTCCAGTTTCAGTATCAAAATAATTATTCTCCAAAGTAATATAGTCTTTGTCTACTGACCTTATTGTTGACTCTTCTTCTGATGTTACTCCAAAGCAATCAAAATACATTGTTATTTTATCTCCTATTTTCATTACATTTCTTCTAATAAATTATTATCAAGTAATAGTTGCTCATATTGGTATATGATGTCTATAGCTTCTTTAACTTTTTGTGCTGACTCGTCATCTAAGAATTTTTCTGGTTTAAAATAACCGCCTATAAATAAATCATAGTAAAAATCATCTGTCGGTACTGCTTCTAAATTTTCTTTTTTTAATTTCATCTGTTTTATTTTTTACGTTTCACTAGCCTTAATTATTTGTGAAGATAGGGGGTTTTGTTGGATTGTGCAAGTGTTATGAGTTAAATTTTTCTGCATCAATAACAAAATTTCTAATTTCTTTGCCACAACACGGGCAATAATTAAGCCTGATTTTTGTGTTTAAAATGTGTGGCATTAAGTATTCTAATTTACCATCTGTTTGTAAATTAAACCATCCAAATATCTCTTTATTTTCTTCCATATTTTTTACATTTACAGGTTTGACATTTATTAAAAAATCTTAAACATATCGAGCATAATTTTAACGCTTTCATAATCCTAAATTTTATGCCTATTGGCGTTAGTGGGTTTAAATTAAATCAGAATCTTTAAACATTCTAAAAAGCTTTTCTAATTCATACGCTTTGTCTATATTTTTATTTTTATCCTTAAGAATTTGTTGAATATAATCGTAAATAGTTTTCTTAGGTTTTTTATTAAATTTTACTACTGGCATCCCAATTTATTTTAAAGTTTCTTTGTTTGTTGTGTGAAAGGTTTGTTCGAAAAGTTCTTCAGGTTTAAATGAAAATATTACATTTTCATCACAATCGACTTCACGAACCATTTGACATTTATTTGCAAAATCAATAATTTGATTTTTTTCTGGTTCTAAATAGTTTTTAGCTGTTGTGATTACGTGATTTGGAATATTATCACGTTCTTTAATCCCCTCTAAGTATTCTATATATTCCGTTAAGGCTGTTTTCATAATTATTTTGATTTTTTAGGTTTTATTCCCGCGAATAAAGGAAATAGGGAGAAAATAAATCCAAACCCCAATCCCACGCAAACAGATATTAATAAATTATCATCTTGAACTCTGGCAAGGCTGGCTAATACACATAATAAATAAGTTATTATCCATCCGCTCCAATTTAATCTTTTTAAATATTCCATTATAATTTCTGTTTTACTTCTTCTCGTTCTTTATAATATTCTTCTTTTTCAATCTTTTTGCCGGAAATACCTAAAATAAACTGCTTAAATACATATGGGATATTATCTGCATCCATCCATTCTTTTCTAATCCTAATACCAGTAATATTTCCGAAGTTGGTGATTGTTTCCAAGGTATAATCTGCAAAACCTTCTTCATCAACCTCTTCTACAACCATTTTATATGAAATCAGATCTTCGTCTTCAAAATAATATGTTCCTGGATTTACTTCTACTTCTTCTGTTATGACTTCTTTAGTTTTTGTTATTTTCATAATTATTTTCTGTTTAATATTCTTATTGCTTTTTCCGCGCAAATTCTAGTTAACCCATAACCTACATCTATGCAATCTGAATGGTTTATATTATTTGCAGTTCTTACAAAATTACTTCTCTGACTATTCAGCATATCGTTATCGTCATCTAAGATAACATAGTGTGTAACTTCTGTTTGGTGTTCATCCAGCCACTCTTGTATTTCATGTCCCCTTTCGACTTGATCATAGAATTCAAATTTACCTTCGCCTATTAATTGATAGCAGTCTATTGTCACATCAATTATTTCTCCTGGCAAATCTCTGTCTGCCCACATTTGTTTCATTTTCTCTAGTCCCGCAAATCTCCAAGTAGAACTTATTACAATTTTGGCCTGAGTTTCATTTATAATCCATCTTAGATTATTTTCAAAATGTTTGTGAAAGAGTTGTCCATATTGATCATGTCCTTGACCATAAACATTTAAAACTCCATCAATATCTAAAAATATTACTTTCATGAACTCTGTTTTTATTTATACAAATGTAGTAAATATATTTTAGACTGCAAAACTTTTTTCTGTTTTTATTTGTTTTTTGCGGAAAATAAAAAATCCCTCTGTTTTATGAGAGGGATGATTTTTAATGGCCTTTAACTTCGGCATTTATTGTTGGATGGTTTATCAATTCATTTGTTCTGCTTATGTTATACCTTTGGAAGTTTATTTCTTTTTCTATTCTCCAAATAACTTTATGAATGTTACTTAACATCCCTTCAGGCGGTTCAACTCCTTTGGTGGTTTCACTAGCCTCAGGCTCTGGAGTTGCAGACAATAAACTCTGATTTAAATTATAATGGTTTTCATTATTTGAGTTTAACTGTCCTGATATTTCTTGTAATTTGTAATATGCGTTTTCTAAATTCATTCTATTTAATTTTATTGGTTTTAAAATATTGTATTGCGCTGATTATATTATTTCCTTTATACATCTGTAACCAAATACTGAATATACTTTCAAACTGATCATATGGAATTACTTTAAATGATTCGCAATATAAATTATAGCAGATTTGCCAATTGTTTCCATTTCCTCTTTTGATTATCTCGTCGAACCTTTCTTGTTTCATATCTATCGTCAATTGTAAACGATTATTTTGTGTAAGTGGTAGTAAGATATGCCTTGATGTATTTTAGTAGTTTAAATTAACGAAAACGTCTTTCTGATTCCATTCGTCTTAAACACTCTAAAGCTGTCTCACCTTTTTTCATTTGGTATGAACAACCTACTGTACCACCTTTCCAGCTTCCTGCTCTTTCACCCATTTCATTTTTGAACTCAACTTCTATACAATGTCTCATCATCTTACCTAAGCCGAACCAGTTTCTCCACGTTCTTTTTTCTTCATAAATTTCAGCTGTTGTGTACTGTTTTTCGCCGGAATTTAAGGTATATGTATAAGGATGAGTTTCTAACAGTGTTTTATCTCCCCACACATCTTTATCCCAAAGATTATCACCTTTCTGTTCTGTGTACCATCCGTCTTTGTGTAAAACTTCTCTTTTATAAAACTTATACGCCCAGGGAAAATAAAAGGACTTCCAGCCTCTAATCCAAATTTCTGTTGGAAATCCACCATCTGCGTGATAAAACATTACTCCGTATGTAGGAGACTCTGCGTCATTATTTTTACCTGTGTCAAATGGAAGATGTAAATATATGCTTCCCCAGCTGTAAAAGCAGAAAAATAATGAAATTGGTAACAAATATAAGCTAAAAAACGGTAGAATTAATGCTAATATAGTTGTAAGATTTGTATTAATTTGTGGTCTAGGATCGAAATATCCATAAGGTTCATAACATAAGTAAAAACCTGTGCCTTTATTTCTTTGTGCGGAGAAAGTAAGCCACTCATTATAGTATTCTGTGTCTTGCTCTCTGAATTTTAATTTGAATGTTCCGATCATTATAAATTTATTTGTTTAAATTGGTTTTTGTATAAAATAACGTCTAGTCCGTTATTAAATCGCTTAATTTGTTTCTTATTAAGTCCTAGTTTTCTAAGTTTATTAGCGAAAATCTTATTATTATTCTCGTCTTGTTTAGTCATTATCCTTTCATCTACTATAGATGAGTTACGAAGCGGATAAACCAATCTATCCCACTTATGAAACAGAATAAAATCTAATCCTTCATGTGTTAATCTGCCCGTATAGTCTGTAAGTATCATTGTACCTGCGGAAATCAATGCATCAGTCAATGTGATCTCAATATTATCGCCGAGGGAATTAAAGAAGTTAATAAGACATCTCATAGGATCTAGGCTTCCGCCTTCTGTGCCAAACCAAAGTTTTATATTTTCTTTTCCGTCTATTTTTTCAATTAGTTTATTAACTGACTCTGCGTCTATGCTTTCATTAAAATAGTAATACATTTATATTGTTTTATTGTATTTTTTATATGATGAACATTGCCTTTTATAAGTTGGTACATATGCGGAAGCTAATGTCACCTCGTCTGTTATTATGAAATAACTTTTGCTCTCAACATACTCTTTACTAATTTCTCCATTAATATCATAGTGTATTCCATCTATCTCGGTTATCCAATGCCCATCATTTTGAGAATAACAAGGTCTTGCGTTAGGATATACAGATTTGATTATTTTATAAAGCCTGAAACAGCTCCCCTCTGTGTATATTTTATCGTTTAAATGATAACTATACTTAAGTTCTTTTAGGAAGTCTAGTATCATTTACTTCCTAATTGGTAACCTGCGAATATTCCCGCCGCTATACCCACTGGAATTAGTACTTTATTCCACCAGCTTTTAGTTCTAAGCTTATCGTTCTCTAATTCTAAGTTTTTATTTAGATTTGTCTGGAGTTGATTTACTTCTTTATATGAATTTAAAGATTTTTCCGCGGAAAACAATAAAACAGAAGAATTTTTTATCTGTTTATCTTTACTTACAATAACACTGTCTTTAATAGTAAGCTGATTATCTTTTTCTTTAATTACTTCTGAAGCTGTGTTTGCATCAGAGACTGTCTCTAAAATTTGATAAGGTAAACTGCTTTTAATATCAATTGAGTTACTCGTAGCTGTTGCGTTTTTTCCTCCATAAACTGTATTTAATTCCTCGGCCACACCTTGTAGAGACAGATTTTTAATTTCTGTTTTCTTTTTGGTGTTGAGTGCTTGCAGTTCTTTTACTTTGTTTTCACTTTTTTCTGCCGATTTTTTAAGTTCTTTAATTCTGGCTTCTGCTTTAGCGTTTTCAAGTCTGATTGAATCTTTTTGTCGAAATCGTGCTTTCTCGGTAGCTACCAACCCATCTTTAAGTATTTGAACCTGCTCTTTGAGTATTTTATTCTCGCCGTGGATTTGATCAGCTTTTTTAGAGTTGCATGATCTGGCGGAAAAAAGAACAATAAGAGCAACTACTGCCCCAATTACCCACCACTTGTATTTATTTATTACTTCTTTCATTTTGTACTTTATTAATTTGTCTTTTTAATTCAGATTTATTTAGTATATTACCTAAAAACAGTCCTGATTTATCATCTCTGATAATCACTTTATGTGAAGGTGTCATTCTATTAGTTCCATAAAATACTATTTCTAAACCATCTTTCTTAAATACAGAAGTTCCTCCATCTCTATACTGATCGTGATACTTAAAACCTATTTCATGGATGTCTTCCTGATCCAGGTATTTTACTCTTATTTCTTTTTCAGTAATTTCCCCCTGTAAAGTATATTCTTCAAAAGATTTAAAAAATCCATCCGTATAGACTTCTTGTTGCCATTTTCCTGACATAAACCATTCGAATTCAAATCCTATGAAAAACTCTTCTGCGTCTGGTATATAGTATTTACTCATTTTTATTTTGTTTTATACATAATCTAAACACACTAATCTCCCTTCATACCAGCCAAAATTTTCTTTTTTGTTATCTGTGCTACATAGAGGTTTGAAAAATTCTTTTTGCTCTTCTGTAAGATCTTCTAGCTTTGGTTCACACTTAGCTTGAAACTGTAGTAATCCAAAGTATGAACAAAAATAAGAAGGTGCTACATGTTCTACCATGTTTTCTTCGTAATCTGTCGACTTGAAATTCTTATAGTACTTTCTTTCAGACCAATTAGCATAGCAGCCTTGTAAAAAATGATGATGTGAGTAATTAAAGTTAGGTATTTTTATTACAAAATTTTTAAATACAAAAACTATCCTTGTAATACCGCTTTTAATAATCATTTTTCGCCGGAAAAGACTGAAAACAGAGGTTTATTTTTTCTTTATTCACAAAAAACCAATTGTATTCGTCTTCTTCAAAAGAATCTTTGTCTTCCATACACTCTGCAAAATCAATTATCTCTATTTCTCCTAGATATTTATTACATTCATTTATTATAAGTATTGAAGTATCGCTTGATTTTTCATATCTGACAATCATAATTCCCACCTAATTACTTGTGACTCTACAATATATATTTCACCATTTTGTTCTCTAAATCCCCCTACAAGAACTTTATCCCCAACTTTAAGAGGTGTTGACTTAATTTCTTCGCCTAGCGCAACAATCTCAACAATATTTTTGAATGTCCCTACTTTATCTAAAACATTTTCCTTAGTAAGCACTTTTTTAGCTAAAATGTATTCTCCAAAAATTCTATATTTCTTCTGTTCCATATGTTTCAATATCTAAAGTATCGTTATAAAGTTGTGTAAACCAGCCTTTGTCTTTTTTAAAATCTCCCGTTGCTTCTGGATTCATTTCATAAATATCTCCTGATTCAAGGAACATATCATATGTAGATCTAATTGATGTCATAACTTTTGGTATTTAATATCTGGAATAAATCATTAAATTCATTTACTCCAATCTCTTCTAATTTGCAGTTTATTTGTATTCTTACTCTGTCTTTGCCGATTTTTGCTTTGAAAAACAATCTGTCTTTTACCGTTTCAAAAGCCAGGAACGTGCATTGACTTCCCAGCTTTTTCTTGGTATTTATAATTTCTTGTTTTAAGTAGCTTGCTTGAAATTCGCTGTTAGTCATTGACTACTTCTAATTTAGATTTCTGCGCTTCTTCCATCTCAGCAATAAGTGTTTCAATGCTCACAGCTTTCCCTTCTTCAATTCCACGGTCATGGATAATAAATCTGTTCTCAAGTGCTTTCATTACAATTGCTGTAGGATCTCCAACATAAGCTTCTACTACGTTATTAGCCGCCATAAAAGCTACAGGATCGAAAACTTTCTTTACTTTTCCTGAATCAATGTCTTCTTGTTTTGGAGATAATACGATATCTTCTCCTAACCAGTATCTATAAGTCAGTGGTCTTACCTGTTTGATATTTGAATTGAATAATCTTTCTACAGATGCTGCAAAAACTGCATATTCTTCTCCGGTTATTTCTAGTTTTTCGCCTGCGCGGAATCCGCTGTTATATTGGTCTAATTTAATTTCTTCGTTCATTATGTTATTTATTTAAAAGCAGTGATCTGTATTAAGTACCCGTACCCACGCTATTGTGTAAACAGCACCTTGGTTGTGAACCTTTCCTTAATACTTTGTTACACCAATTGATTACTGCTTTTTGGGAATTATTTAATAAAATATGTTAATATTATCTTAAAACGGAAGATCATCCGTTACAGTTACTGTAAAAGCTTGCTCAGGTGTACCTTTAGGGATTTCTGTTTTTGGTGCAGATGTTTCACTTGCTGTTCCTGGTTTGAAGTGTTTTACAAACTCGCCATATAAAAAGTCTAATCTGTTATCTCTGCTTGTTGACATCTTACCTTGGACTTTTACTTGTTCTGTGCTTGGTAATGGAGAATTAGCATCTTTTGATTTGTCCTGATATTTTGGCTCAATTTTTGTACCCGCCACTTTTAGAGAAACTCCTTGAGTATAGAAATTTTTAACGCTTCCATCAAACTCTGCCGAATTTACAATGGCATAAGGGAAGAACGTAAATTCAGAAGAAGTGTCTGCATTTAATAATCTATTTAAAATATTCTCATTGTATTTTGAATAGAATTTAATTTGAATAATACTTGTGTCCCCATCTTTATCTAAGACTGTTAAATTAAGACTTGTTCCTTTATCATTCTCAAACTTTTCTTGTGATAAGATAGTTCCTGTAATTGAATCATAGAAAATTTTATAAGGGTAATCTCCTGATCCTTTATTTAGATATTTTTTTCTCAAATCAATTTGTTCAACTGCTTGAGTTTTTGCTTTTAAATCAGCTTCTGTGATTTCGGTATATCCTTCTGGAATATCTTTAACACTAGTTGATAATTTACCATAAGCTACCCCATAGTAGTTCTTCTTTCCTGTACTGTCGCTGCTTGTGTTTGCTGCCATCTTTAAATTTATTTACTTGTTATTTAATTTTACTCTTATTGCATTTACTCCCGCTAATATTAAAGCTCCTAACCACCACAATGCAGTCAAATCGTCTCCTTTAACTGTGTAGTAAGCCCATCCGATTATTGCACCTATTTCTGCAATTAATCCCACTACTTTAAAAAATTTATGCATATTTAATATCCTTTTTATAAAGTTGTTTTGCTCTCTTTTTCTCTTCTTTAGAAAAGTAAGACTGAGCTTTTACTAAATAGTTTGTTTTATCGTCATTGAAAAAGAAGTTTCTAACGATTTTTGCTCCGTTTTTCTTTGTCTCGATTTCGTGTGTTACTAAAATTTCCATAGTTATTTATTTTTACTGTGTAAAGATAATGTTTATTATTGATATAACCTAATTTATTTTAATCTTTTTCAGCGATATAATCCGGTTGATTTTCTGGTCTGGATAAAATTTCTTCTAGGCTTACTTTTTTGATACCTCTCAACCTTCTTTTAAAATGATACCAATCTACTTTAATTGAAGCCCACGCTCTAATGTGCCAAGGAGAGGTCAAGTATTCAACATAGTCATCTATTTCTTCAATACTTTCAAAGACACTAAACTGATAACTATAACTTGTATAAATTATTGAAGTGCCGTCTGTGCTGGCTTCTGCTCCTGCATAATATTTTAAAGGAATTGAGACTGCTATCCCTACTTCATCCACGTCTTCTGGATCTAAAATTATCTGCCCCCATTCATCTCTTTCAACTTCATCTTCTGAATCCATTGGTGGTTTTAAATTATTTTCAATAAACCATTCTCTCGACAATGTTCCGGCATCTTCTCCCGTCTTTTTTCCATTTGCTTTTGCGATCTTCTCAGTACCTTTTGCGTTGGGTGCGGTCGTGATTCCTGTTAGGTGTAAAACTTTCATTCCCATTTTATTTATTTTTATTTCTTAAGTAAACCTCTAGGCGAGCAACTGAATTCCAGGCTGATGCAATTAGATGCTCTTCTTCTGAATCCTCTCCGATACCTAAAGCATGTCTAAATTCTGCATTACTGTATTCGAAATCTCCGTTTTCTACTCTGGAAAAATTTTCCCAGTCATCTCCTTTTTCATAGTGTTTGTGACCATAGAGAGAACGTAATGCTAAAGCTTCAACTGCATTTTTCATTTGTTTACAGTAAGTGAAAATAGGCGCTTTTTCTGTTGTCTGTGAATCTTTTTTTCCCGCCATAACTTCACCCACTCTTTTTAAGGACTCTGCATATGCTTTTTCAAGTTCATATTGTTTAGGATGCGGGGGTAAATCTGATTTGATTATTAAAGGTGTATTTTGTACTTTTTCAAATACTGTTCCTCCTGTATTATCTTGATCCCATAATGGCTTTCCTATACTCATATTCCTTTTAAGAATTGTTTCCAGCTCTTCTTCTGATTCAGCTCGGACTATTTTAGCAACATCTTCTAAACCTAGATATTGTTTGGTATTTAAACAAGCACTTTTTAGTTTATTTATCTGTTCTTCCTCCTTTTCCGTGACTGCTATTTTCTCCCACACAGTGTTTTTAAATACATTACCTTCTTTTAATTCAGACATATCAATAGTTGTACCTTTTACTGATTTACTTTCTTCTTCGTTTTTTGGCGGGAAAAAAGAATGTAAAATCTCGTCTAAAAAAAACGGCTCATTTAGAATTATATTTCCTTTTACGCCTTTTGAAATTTCTCTGTCAAACTCATCTTTTGTAACTTCTGTGTTACCGAGCATATATCTTGCCATTTATTTTTGTTTTAATTAAAAATGTGGTGTCGGACTAATCTTCCCATTTGTAACCACCCCTGAGTTGAGCATCAGGACAAATCATTCGCGGAGTTCAGAATTCCCAATGACTTTACGCATACTATCTGAGTCAGAGCAATGTTGTGGTCTCGGCAGAACTCGAATCTGCAACCTTCGCGTTATGAGCGCGCTTCTCTGCCAATTGAGATACAAGACCGTAAAAATAATAAAGACAGAAGAGTACAGGATTTCATACCTGCAAGGTGGTTATTTTTACGGTCTTCTATTACCCACAACGATTTTACGTCTTGACTGAGGATTACAACTTACTCCGCCATCTTTATTACTCTACAAATGTAACAATTATTTTTTAATATACCAAATTATTTCCCATAAATATAATCAAGAATTTCACCTACTAATCCGCTTCTGTGATTTTCTTTAAGTTTAATATGTTTTATTCCTTCAATGTTCTTTGATAATTCTATGGCAAAATCAAGACCTGTATAAGTTTCAGTTGTATCTCTCTGGCTGGAATCTCCATTAATTACTATTTTACCAGAAGTACCTAATCTAGTTAGAATTGCTTCCATCTCTTTTACTGTTAGATTTTGGCCTTCTTCAACTATTAAAATATCATCAATTGTTTTTCCGCGAATAAATTGAATAGGTAATGCTTGAATTTTACCAGATTTTACATATTCGTCTATTTTAATCCTATCCCCGCATTTATATAAATTCTCTATAAGACTTTCCATATAGGGGTTAAATTTCTCCTTTAAATCTCCAGGCAAAAATCCTAATGACTTCCCAACCTCGATTGCGCTTCGACTTACTAAAATTTTATCACATTGTTTAGTGTTTAAGAAATCCAAAGCTGTTATAGCTCCAACTAATGATTTACCTGATCCGGCTCTTCCTGTTATAATAACAATTTGGTTTTCTAATATTAAACTCTTTGCTTCTTTCTGTTCTTCATTTAAAGTAACATTGTATTTAATATCACTTTTTCTAGTCCTGTTAGGCTCTTTCATAATTTATGTTTTTATTAAAGTAAATCTACAACTTATTTTTGGAATATACAACTGTTTTTAAATCTTTTATTTTATTTCTTTTTTCGCCGGATTTAAGTGCTTACCATAAACTAAGGCTTTTATCCAAAAATTATATGATAGGTCATCAATTAAGGCATCCGAGCAAAGAATGGATTGTGTTTCATAGTAAGTTAATTCAGCTTTAGAGTAACACCACTTAATAATTTCCTTGTGATATAAGTCTCCATTCTTCAAGTCTTCATTTAAAGACACCGAACTTCCAGTATATCCTCTCCAGCTGTATTCACCTTTACTTTGTCCTTTGTTCTTACCGCTAGTATAATTTGGTTTCATCATACTTTTACGGCCGATATAAGTCATATTTTTAGTGAGGTTTGTAATTCTGTATATAAATCCAAGTACATTAGGAGGTGCGTCAGTAAGTGATTTAATTTCTCTGCCCTCGCAGAACCAATTTTGTGTTTGTTTCTTTACTGCCATTAAATATAAATTGTAAAGTCTTGATAATATGCACAAGTATTGTGAAAAACCTCTTTGAAAGTTGAGTATTTATTTCTTATCGCTTTAAAAACATAAGACCAAGCTTCATCGTCATCATTACCGCTATTTGTTCTAAGACCTTCTAAAGATTTACATCTGATCCAATTATTTCCTTCTGTTATCTCATAGTGAGATGGTAAAATGTTTTTAATGTTATTTATCATAAATTAGTTTCTTCAGTTTCTCTCGCCACTCATCATCAATTCTATTTCTAATAGCCCACTCAGAAATTACCCCTCCAATATCTCTTTCTACTTTCACAACACTTTTATAGCATAAAGCTGTTTTTTCAATGTAGTCAATATACTCTTCATTTACATCTTCGTCAAATAATAGTGTAATGCTTCTTATTTTGTTGCTCATAATGCTATTTTATTTAGTAATTCTAACTTTTCTTTTAACTGTTCTAACACTTTTATATCTTCTTTTTTCGCCGGATCAAAAACTGAAAGCAAAGAAATACATTTATAAAGAGCAATACCTACATTAAAACAATCATCTTCAACATCATTAGTAATATCATCAAATAAATCTAATACCACATCTGAATAAGGATATGATGATTTATACCAAATTTCTGCTTTTATTTCGCCGATTTCTTTAATTGTGTCTTTCATTTATCTGTTATTTCTGTCTCTTACTAATGTAATATAGCTGTTAATATCTTCACGTAAATCCGCTACATTTGTAAAGTTCTCTTTATGTGTTGTTCTTTGATTTAAAAATTCTTTATATTGTTTTGTAGCGGCAGCAAACTTCTCAGCATTACTTATAGCAGGAGCTTTATCATACATCGGTTTTTCTCCCTCACTCCAAACATATTCATCACGTACCATAGCTACTGCTATTCTCATCTTAATCGCCGTTGCACCTTTGTCTGATCTCATCTCACTGGCATTCAACATCTTAGTGTGCCAATAGCGCAAATCTGATTTTAAATCTACAAATCTATGTTGGAATTCTAAAAGAGTTTCTTTATTATTATCTCCGGTAAGTGAAAAGTTTTTAAAATTATCCTTTATTTCATAAAACTCGGTTATAATTTCTTCAAGAGGTCTTATCATAATTGTTGTTTTAAAAATTCAAAATCTTCTGGATTGGCTTTTAAATGTTTTATAAAATTATCCATCCCCTGTACTTTTTGTTCTTCGCTATTTACGTCTGGAAAAGTAGTCCAACCCCCACCAGAAACTTTGGCTATATCTAACTCGCAAAATAATTGAGCGTACTCATCAATTTCATTAAATCCTCCATCATAGTAAAAGTTTAAAGTAATAACTTCTTTTGGGTTGTAAGGGGCTAATTTAGACTTCTTAATTCTTACATCTAATTTATGACCTATTGGATTTTTATCATCATCTAAAATAATATCTTTCTTTGTAAGTTCTAATATTAAATTAGACATTGTATACTGCCAGCCACCTCTTGAAAGTTTTCTAGGGTCGCCCATAGCACCAGGGTCTAGTTTATAGCTCGTCAGTCCTATAATAGCAATGTCCCTCTTTACGCAGTTTCCTTCAATTATTGGCATTCTAGCTGTAAATTTACGAGCTTCAACTGCCATATTATTATCTTCGGCAGATTTAGCTTCTACAACAGATGATACAAAAACAGGAATAGAATCTAAAACAATAACACCTATCTCTTCTGCTGTTGCTATTGCTTCAACTGTATCTAGCATGTTTTCTAAATTTCTACTTTTTTCTGGAAGAAAATATTCTTTTTTAACTCCCATTCTATTCAAGTATGATTGATCTAAAGTTCCTTCCGCATCCCAAAACATACCTATTTTACCAAGTCTTTCATTTGAGTCTTTAATGGCTTTAAGGGCAAGTGATGTTTTACCTGTACCTCCATCTGCAATTATACAATTATACCCCCCTAATACAAATCCTCCTCCAGTTCTGTAATCTAGATATGGACTACCTGTAGAAATTGTTTTTTTAACTAAATAGTCTTCTTTTTTATCTTTTAAAAGTGTTACTTTATCTTCTTCTTTTTTATCTTTATTTAGTTTTTTTAAAACATCTTGTAAGTTGGCCATTTATTCGTATTTATCTGTTATTTTGTAATTAATTTTTTCTGTTATTTGATCTTTTATTTCCGCGAAAATTTCCTTTACTCTAGGGTATATATTCATATCTTTAACTTTTTCTAATGACCAAGTATCAAAATTAGTGTGGCATTGTTTTGATGAGTATTGCCCGCAAAGATAAAGTACATTCAAATCATTTGTGCTTATAGATTTAAAATATCCTTTTGGAAGACAATGCGCTATTTCAGAAACATCTCCTCTCAACTTATCTCCACATTCTTCGCAATGCTTAGACTTTGCAATTTCAATATGCTTTTGAAAAAATTCTGGAAAATCTTTGCGTTCTTCTTTTCTTTTCTCTAGAGCTTTTTTGCTATATCTTTTCATTATGTAAATGTAGTTATTTTAATTGAGAATAACAAATTTATTTTCTGTTTTTATTTGTTTTTCGCGGAATTTACTGTTCTGTTTATACTTTGGCAATACGTTAATAAATCTTGGAAATGTTCAAAAGGGACTTTTATTTTGATATCGTTTTCAGAGTAATCCTCGTCTGGTACATAGTGAAGTAGAATATTATCGTCATCTTGACTTTGTATTTCCCAAAATCCTTTTTTACTTTCTCCAACACCAATTAATTTCCAGTATTTAATTATCATTTTAGTATATTAATAATTTCTTGTTTTAATTTTTCTTTACCCGCAAAATCAAAGTTTTTCAAAATCCATTTTAAATATCCCTTATCGTTGTCAAATACGTATTGAACAGTTTTTGTTGAGTGTTTTCCGAAGTTAAATACTTCTAGATACTCTTTTGGATTAATATAAGGGCTTACTTCTCTTTCTTTATAGGTTTTCTTATTCCGCCGGATAAAGTCTTTTAAAAAGTCTGTTTCTGATGTTATTTCTATTCCTCCACCTGCAAATATAAGTTCATTATTCTCATTTAAATAATAATGCTTCATATTACACCACCAATGAGAACTTTTATCACGAAATTGCTTTATTTCTACTTTAGCTTCTTTCTTCGCGACCAAAATTTAAAACAACATTAATATCTGACTATTAATAGAATTTAATCGTAAAAGTTTATTCTCTCTGTACTTTTCAAACTCTTTAAAAATCGATTTTGCTTGTTTCTTATAAAAATTTACGCATTCTTTTTCTTCTGTGAATACACTTAAAGGAACTCCTGCATACGATCTATACCCTGTATTATCAAATAATTTAATTAAAGAAGAATTTGAAACCTTATCTTTTTTAATCTCCGAGAAAAATGAATGGCTGTAATTGACTCTTTTTGTAGTTTCATCTGTAGATCTGATTAAAACTTTCACAGGTTTTATATTTCTATCCTCTTTTTTGTCAAAGTCCGTCCATCTGTAGTCGCAAATAAAAACTGTTTTGCCATTATGTTCTCCGTCTAATATTTCTTTTGTTTCTAACTTCATCTTATAAAAGTGTTTCGAGTTCCGCAATAAATAATTTCCTCATTGACATCTCTATCTCCAGTTCCATTATTGAATTTTTTATGTCTTCAATTTCTTTTCCGCCGAATTTATTTAAATCTAATTGAGTTAATTCATTCAATTGATGAAAACATTCTGATGCTGATAGTCTATGTTCTGATATTAATTTCTGTAATTTATTTTCCATATTAATAATTGCTGTAAATTGGTTGAAAATATTCCTCGACAGCATTCGTAAAAGAAATGCCTGAATTATAACTATGTTTCTGCCACTCATTTATAAATTCATTCACTGTCATAGTTTCTGGAATATAGTTTATATCTATCTCATAAGTTGGATTACTATTATAAGTTAATCCAAAAACTGCGTCGTACTTAAATTCCATCTTCTTCTGTATTTTCAGGGAAACAACCAATCCATTCCCACTGTTTTCGGTAATGATTTAAATAATAGAACTTTCCGTCCTCTCCTAAATATAGATTACGCTTTTTCTTTTTCAGTTTTCTTGTTCGTATCACTACTTTTTGCGCGACTAGTTCAGAGAATTGTTCAAATGTTACGTGTTGATAATTATCACTTTCTCTGACAGATTTAACAGTTTCTATTTGCTCCGGCGTGTATTCGAATTTAATAAGTATCTGTTCGTATAATTGCCAGTCTTGTTTGGTTGATTCCATATTATATATTTGTTATTGCTGTGTCAAGTAGTCTTTTGTAAGCGTAGTATCCTAATTCTTCCATGTTTTCATTTTCCGCGGAGAAAAAACTTAAAAACTGATATTTTATTTTTCTGCCGATTTCCAGATAATCATTCTTAAACACTTCTTCTCCTGTAGGTTTAAACACTTCTAAAAAGCATTCTTTACTGTCTTCTTTTTTATAATAGTACTTTCTCATATTAATCTACTAATAGCCCTCCAACTTCGTTAACTTCTCCTTCAAATCTTATTTCGTTATCTTGTAGGAATTTATAAAAGGCAAATACTCTATCCTTAATATTAAGGTCATTTAGCAAGTCACTTATGCAAACGTAAATATCATTCTCTCCTCCTACATACATTGATTCACCAACTTCAAAATAATAGTAATTAGTATTTTCTAATACATCATCCAAATAAGTTGTAAAATCTTCATAGTACTCACTATTTTCATCAAATTCCTTTCTTATTACTTTAACACCAATTCCATAATTTCCTGTATAATCTACTCCCATGATCTTTATTTTAAACAAATTTACAATTAATAATTGAAATAACCTAATGAAATCTAATTTAATTTCATATTTTTTGTATAATATTTTGCCGCCCTATTATTTATCTGTTTTTGTTGTTTACGAATATAGTTTGGCAGCAGACTAAAGACAAAGAGAATCAAAACGGATATTACCACGTACTCTACTTCAAACCGAAACTATGCGCAAACTGAGTAACTAGATACTTAAATGCCCTGCTCGGGCGGAGGTTAACCAAGCTACTGCGCTTCGCTTCGTATCTCGTTAACTAACCTATTATTTTTCTTTTATCTGTTTTGAAGTAGAGTACGTAAGTAATGGCTTCGCCTTTCGGTCGTTCCTCCCTCACTAAAGGATTTATTTTTTATTGGAGCTAAAGCTCCCGCTCCATAGGATAACTTTAAGAATTTAAATTTTGGCTGAATAATCAACCTTCAGGCGGAAATAGTGTAAAAACACCTCCTTGTCCCTTTAGCTTAAGTCCAGGAAATAAAATTCCTTTTCCGCAACATGAGCGAATCCAATCGCAGCTCCATGTTATTAAACGCGAAAAATCCTTGTAAAACTAACAGCATAATATGGAACCGGCTGTATAACGTTTTAGAAAGGATTTTTCTTATTGTTATGATATTAGTAATTATGGTTCCATCCAATAATAACTATCTTATATTTTAATGCTATCCTGCAAAGGTAAGCATTATGTTTTGATTCTGCAAGCTTTTCAGTAGATTTTTTATGATGATTTGTAAAATAAGTTTTTTAGTCTTATGAAACCCTCACTAATACGTCCTTTTTAACGATTCATCTACTTTAATTATACGCAAACTTACAAAAATAAAATTTAATGTGCAAATTACTTAATTTTTGTTGAAGTCTATTTCTTCCCCGCCATCAAAAACTTCCGGCTTAAAGAGAAATAAATTATAAAAGAACAGCTTAAGATTTTCCGCATAAACAGATTCATGAACATTCTTAGATTCATACTTCCTGAATAAAGAGAAAGTAAGCGTCTTAATAAATTCTGCATTCTGTTCCCTATACTGAAAAGAGACATCACTATAACTAATATAATGATTCCATATACGTGAATAAAAATCGTCGTAAGCAAGCATAATTCTTTGGTTTTAATTATAGTGCAAATATATAAAATAATAATTTAAAACGCAAATTACTTAATTTTAGACCACACCCATACAAAATAAATTAATACAAAACTCTTAACGAAAAGTTAATTGATTAGGATATATCAATCTAATTGATTTATTTTGTAGTCTAAGAGCATTAAATGGACGAAAAAGATATAAAAATAAAGCAGTTAGAAGCACAACTTTTAAAATTTAAAGAGCCTTTGAATGCCCTTAATATTAAAGTAAGTTCTAAAAATACGATAGAGAGGTTAGATAAATTCCTGACCGCATACGCTGAATTAAAAATGACGGAAGAAAACAGACTTCTGCCGTCCCACAAACCAATTTTACTATATTATTTGGCGAAAGGTATTACAGATGAAGTACTTCAAACTATTTTAGATGATAATCCTGAGCGGGAAAAAGTAAAAAAAGGAAAACAGCTTACAAGAAATCACCTACATACAATTAATAAAAAATTAAGAGACAGAGGATATCTAATAAAAGACGAAAAGAATTATCAAAAATTCAAATTATCTCCAGATTTAGAAGCAATAAGAAAAAAAGTATTAGAAGAAAATTGTAAATTAATTCTATTAATGTTTTAAAATGACCCAGTTAAGTTACTTAGATGATATCTTAAAAGAAGTATTTCGAAAACACAAACTGAAATATGATTATAAACAGTCACTAGACGGAGTAAAATGGATGTTTGAATACATCGTAAGTGAAACTAAGAATCCAGAAGTATTTGCAATTGATTTACCATATTTAGGGCATTTGTACAAAAACAAACATTTTGTAATAAACAGTAAAAAAAATATGGATGTCGGATCAGAAACTTACAAACAAGTGGAAGATCAGATACAGCAATTAAAGAGATTTGCAGATGAAAATGGGTGGAATACACCACATAATAAAATGCCATTCTTCTATAGTTTCAATAAATATATTTGTGATAGATTTGAAATAACAGACGTAGCGCGAAAGATGCATAAACCAAGTCATCAAATTTACGCCGCAACAGAATACATACAGAATAAAGATTATAAACGCCTAACAGAAAACAAATAAAAATTGAAGAATAAAGTAGTATACGGCGCAGAAGCCAGAAAATATTTAAAAAAAGGAGTAGACTTAGTAGCAAACCCAGTTAAGGTAACATTAGGGGCAAAAGGATTAAACGTAATGTGCGTGAGAGACTTGCTTTTACCTATTGTCACTAAAGATGGAGTTTCTGTAGCTAAGGAAGTAGAATCGAATAATCCAATAATTAGCGCCGGAGTTTCATTAATTAAACAGGTTTCGAGTCAGACGAATGACTTAGCCGGCGACGGGACAACATCTAGTGTAGTGCTTGCTCAGGCTATTGTTAATGAAGCAGATAAAGTGCTAAATGAAGGAACTAACGCGATATCTTTAAAAAGAGGATTAGATTTAGCTCTAGATTTTTCTTTAAAACACTTACAAAAACTTAAAAATAAATCAAGTAGTTTAAAGACACTTAAAAACATTGCCAATATTTCAACTAACGGAGATAAAGAAATTGCAGATTTAGTCTTAGGAGCGGTAAACAAAGTAGGTAAAACTGGAACAATAAGAGTTGAAGAAACGGATGATTTAGTTTCGAGCGTTTTTGTTGCCGATGGATATGAACTTGATGTACCATACGCTCTTGCAGAATTCATTAATGACAGAGAAAAATTTGAAGCTGTTTTTGAAGATATGAATGTTTTAATTTATCAGGGTCATCTTAAGGAAGCTTCGCAATTAAATCAAGCTATTAGATTATCAACACTACCATCCCAACAAGAGGATAAAGATGGAGAGTTTCAAGGTCTTTTGGTTATTTGTGATAATATTTCAGGACACGTACAAAAAGAAATATTAGAGTGGAGTTATAGAGGATTCAATTTAATGAATTTAAGATCACCTAGTTTCGGCGGAAGAAAAAATGAAACACTAAAAGATATTGCGGCCTTGATAGGAGCAAAAGTATATAGTGAAGATTTAGGGGATAACTTAGATGAAGTTACCGCAGAAGGACTAGGACACATTGATAAAGTGATTTCAGATGCTAATAAATCTATATTAATCGGCGGAAAAGGAAATGAAAAGGAAATAAAAGAAAGAACAGCAATAGTAAAAGAACAGATAAAAAACATCACCGGAGGAAAGACAGAAACAGAATTCGTAAAAGAAAGATATTCTAAACTAACCAAAGGAGTTGCTGTAATCAAAGTAGGGGGATATTCTACGCCTGAGAAAAGAGAAAAGACAGACAGAGTAGAAGATGCACTATGTGCAGTTAGAGCCTGTTTAGAAGAAGGATATGTAGCAGGCGGAGGTGTAACTTATTTGAATATCTCCCATGCCCTTAAATCGGCTAAAATAGAAACTAGAAATCAAGATGAACAGAAAGGAATTGAAGTATTAGTAAAAGCCCTTGAAGCACCTTTCAGACAGATTTTAGAAAATGCCGGAATGCAGGAAGAAACAGAAAACTACATTAAAAACATTCAAAGCTCTCAATATTATGGAGACGGAATAGATTTACAAACACAAGAATATGTAGATTTATTTAAAAGAGGAATAATCGACCCCACAAAAGTAGAAAGACTGGCTCTTCAAAATGCAGTATCTATTTCTGGAACGTTTTTAACACTTGGGGCAATTACTTATAATAGTACACCAATATTTTCAGCAAATGGGCAGAAGTAAATTCCTAAAACTATCGACTTGGAAAATGATACTTAATTCTAGAGTAAGTGCTTACAAAAATAGTAAGCAGAGCTGGTGTAAAGAACGAAGGAAAATATGTAAAGATTGTGAGTATAATAGCAAAAATAAGACCGATCGGTCGTTTAAAGAAAAAATATTCATGGCTTTACAGTTAACAAAATCAATATGCACAGCCTGCTTTTGCTCAGTTGCCCGTAAAACTTTAGTTAAGCAAAGTTGTTGCGGATTAGAAGAAATAGGATTAACACCAAGATGGCGGGAAGAAAAATAAAAAACAGATAAAAATGCAAGTAATAGACAAAAAAACAAACACAGAAATAGGTAAGTCAACAGACAGGTATATCATTAATTTCGGCGTATTAAAAAAGAATGAAATAGCAAAAAGAACAGTGCAGATAAAAGGAATTAATTTATCAGGATTAACATCTCAATCTGATTGTACATGCACAGAAAGTTCGCCGGAAATAATAGATAAAAACACAATTGAAATTGAACTTCAATACAAAAATACACACATTACAAAACCATTTGATAAAAAAGTGTACTTGAGTTTCCACGAAGACAATCAACCAAAAGCAGCAACAATTAATATTAAAGGACAAGTTACCTCATAACATATGAATTACACACAAGAAACATTACGCGCATTACAAGCATTAGGACAAAAGCACCAAGAAATGAATTTTGGAGATTTATTGTTCACTGTATTTCAAAGATCGGCGGTAAAAAATAAAAGCTCACTAAATTTCCTAAGAAACATTTCAAGTGAAGATGCTTACACGCTTGTAGAAACAGCAATCAATACAAATTTTACAGATGAAGTTTGTACGGAAGAGGAATTTGAAAATTGGCAAAATAAAAAATAGATGATAGAGACAGTTGAGCAATTAAAAGAAGAGAGAGCCGATTTAGTTGAATTATTCGAACCGATGAGTCGCGAACAATTACTAGAACAAATCTACAAAGAATGTCTTGATGGTATAAATATGGAAGAAAGAGTTCAGGTATTCATGAATGAATGTACAGGTTTGTCTTACACTACTTATACACCTGAGGTTATAAAAGGACTGATTCATACGGCAGATATTCAAAATATAAGTGAGTTTTGTAAAACAGTTCTAGAGGATATTGAAGGTATGGATATAGAGGAAATTAAAGAATACTTAAAATCAGAGACAATTGAATAAATTTTACGATATAATAATCGCCAAACACAAAGACTACTTACTTTACAATGAATTCCTGGAAAAAACAAGACTAGAATTCAAAGATAAAAGAAAAGAAGCAGTAGATAAAGTATACAAACTAAATCTAAATGATTCAAACGAGTCAGAAGAAATAGTCGTACCAGAAGAATTTCCAGCTCTGCTTTACGATTTACAAGTAGAAGAGCAAACTTATATGCAGGATCTTCAAAGCATTTTCTACAGTTTATATTTAAGTGTAAAAACTTATCTCGAAATTGGAGATGGTATGGTGCTTCCAAAAGAAATATTAGAGTTATGTGAGAGTCTTGAATATCTTATGCCAAAACCATTCTTTATTATAGATGATAAACTCGCGGCAAAAGAAGTTGAAAAAGGAAGACTTGAAAAACGAAAAGAAATCATAACCAAAAGTTATGAACTTGAAAAAATTAAGACACTAATTCTGCAAGCTATAGAGGCTCAGAATAATACTAAAGAATAAATGGAAAATGCCTTTATAAGTGATTTTATAAAGAAGACCTCACCTCAGTTCCAAAAATACAAAAAGTATATAGTTAATAATGACTGGACTACTACAAGTATTGATGAGAATCTGGGGGATTCTTTTTTTATAGACTATCTCTCAGACGACTCCAAAAAAGTAAAAAAGGCAGAGATAGAAAAGTTTTTAAAAGAGAAAATTGCCGCTCAAAAGAGTAGTATAAAATATAAGTCTGAAGAATTTAAACTTCAAAATCAGCTGATGGAAAATCTTCTGGAAAGACTTAAATATTTAGTTAATAAAACGCAAGGGGATCATCATCTAAAAAGTTTTAAAAAATTTGTAAAAGAGTCGCTTAATATAATATCAATACATACAGATAGAGTTGATGGTTATGTAAATTCTATAGACATCTCTCAAATTGAAAATCAAGATGTAAGATCAGAAGAAATTAAGTTAATTAAAGACTGTTTTGCGGGAGTAAATAAATTAGAAGATATCATAACTTTACTAAATATAAAAGATGATACTGCTGACACTTCGGGTATACAATTTCATGAAAGTACTAAAATCGCTCAATTATGTATGCATGAGATACTTTATGAGCTTTATCCTGAAATAAAAAGAAAAGTTGATGGAATGAATATAGATTTTGTATCTCCGCCTAAAAATGAGATGCATATCCATAATGAAAACCCTCCAAAATGGAATTCCGACAAGCATTATTTTGACCAAGAAAGAGATACACTCCAGTATTATGTAGACGAGTTTAAAAAATTAAAATACGGAATAACTATTGACGGTCTAGAGCTAGAGCCTTGGCTATATTTCCACATAAATCACTTTCAAACAGAAATTCCTATAACTGTTATAGATAAAGTGACGGGAGAAAAAAAAACAGG